>Ga0326728_10000627_pt1 | contig 135825 bp, 91 predicted proteins | sample MB3enrmetagenome_FD_207602 | JGI IMG/M metagenome (GOLD analysis project Ga0326728, IMG submission 207602) | Lab enriched peat soil microbial communities from McLean, Ithaca, NY, United States - MB31MN | ecosystem: Environmental > Terrestrial > Soil > Wetlands > Peat | place: USA: New York...
ATTCGCCGCAATTGAACGAGGTCCGCTCCATTCACGGGCGCGATTTGCCGACGTGCTCGAGTTGCTCGCACCTGGGTACCTGCACGCGTTGCCCGGGATTGGCCTTCCAGGAAGGCAATATGCGCGGGCCCTCGTCGCAAGATTGCGAAAAGTCGTTTGCCCGCACCGGCATTCTGTCCGCCAACATGCTGGCTAAAGCCGCCGCCCGCCAAAGCTCCCCCACTCGCTTGGTACAAATAACCGGCTTCGAGCAGCCCCCCGCTCCCGCCTTGCAATTCGTCAAGTAACATCCCACCGAATTATCCATTTCTCCAAACTATAAAACCCACCAGGGCGCCCAAGTGTGCGACCCATACTTGAGCCTCCTTCATACGTGCAAATTAAACAACGCCAAATCCTTCGAGTACCTCACCGAACTGCAAGAACACACCACCAAATGGGCCAAGAGTCCGGCGGCCTGGATGCCGTGGAATTACCGCCAGACCCTTCCGCAGGCCGGGACAAGTAAGCGTCCCTCTTTAGCCCCCTTTGAAGTAGAATGCCTTCTGCCTGGCCGAAAACGATCCTCTTCGGCCAGGCCGGAGCGGCAGTCGAAAATGGGCAAAAAACGGGCCTCTCGAACCCCAAAATCGCTAAGGGTTTTTGGCCACCGCGTTGCCGCGCCAGAACTCCGTTTCGTGTGAGGTAGTCGCCTCTCGGTACGACCGAACCTACCCCGGGCAGTCTTCACCGTCCGCTCCTGGCCAACCCGATCTCCGAGACTCCCAAGAGCGCGGACGATCCAGCGAATGCATTGAATAATACCGAGCAGCTTATCTGGCTTTCCTGCGTTTCCGCTCAGCCGGGAGTTCGATGTAGAATGTTTTCCATGTTGCGGAGCATTGTCTATGCCGTGCTGTGCGGAACACTATTCATACTTCTCCCCGAACCTTCATCCAGCCAGCAGGTCCACAACCATCCTGCTCCAGAGAAATTGGGATCCGTAGCGTTTCCGACCAACTGCGCGCCTACCGTGCAGAAAGAATTTGAGCGAGCGGTCGCCTTGCTTCACTCCTTTGCCTATTCCGCCGCCGAGGCTTCATTTGAGGATGTTGCGGCGCGGGACCCGGATTGCGCTATGGCGCATTGGGGCATCGCCATGACGCACTTTCATCAGCTCTGGGAGCCACCGCTCCCGCCTGAGGGGTTCAGCCTCGGCCAGCGGGAGCTCCGCCGAGCTCAAGAGATTGGCGCAGCGTCAGATCGCGAGGGTGGGCTCATCCAGGCCCTGGCTTTGGTTTACGACAACGCTGCTCCGTACCAAACTCGGATTCTGAGCTATGAAGCCGCAATGCAGAAACTGGCAGCAGCCTACGGCGACGACGCTGAAGTTCAAGTGTTCTATGCTTTGGAGCTGTTGGCCGCGGCGTCACCGTTCGACAAAACACACGCGAAGCAGAAGCGAGCCGCTGACATTCTGGAGCCTCTATACCGCAGATATCCACAACATCCTGGGATCCCACATTATCTGATCCACGCTTATGACAACGCAGAGCTTGCTGGCAGGGGAGTTGCCGCGGCTCGGGCATACTCCAAGATTGCGCCTTCGGCTCCGCACGCATTGCACATGCCTTCTCACATCTTCACGCGACTGGGCATGTGGAGCGATTCCATTGCGTCGAACCGGGCGGCAAGAGCCGCCGCACATGAACAGGGTGACATTGGCGAAGAGCTGCACGCGATGGATTACCTCGTCTATGCCTTTGTGCAGGAGGGCCGCGACCAAGAAGCTGCCGAAATTATCCGCGAGCTCAGGCAGATGCAGAAGCTGAACGAGGGCGATTTCAAGGTGGCTTACGCATCTACGGCGATGCCCGTCCGCTACGCAGTTGAACGGCATCAATGGACAGAAGCCGCAGCCATTGAGTCTCCGCCGGGGGCGCCGCCTCATGTCGTCGCAATCACAGTCTGGGCCCGCGCTTTGGGTCTCGCGAGGAGCGGGCGTCCCGCGAAGGTGCGCTCTGAAATTGATAAGCTGCATGAGCTGGAACGGCAACTCCGGGTTGCCGACAATGAATATTGGGCTCAACAAGTGCGGATTCAGGCCATGGAAGCCGAAGCGTGGCTGGCGCAGGCGGAAGGGAGGCCGGACGACGCGCAGCGTCTGCTTCGCAATGCGGCGGACGAAGAGGACGCAATCGAGAAGCTGCCCGTAAGCCCAGGCCCCATCATCCCGGCGCGAGAACAGCTCGGAGATCTGCTGATCGAGCAGCACCTGCCTGACCAGGCAGTCGAAGAGTTTCAGAACGCTCTGGCTAGTGCGCCGAACCGCCGCAACTCGCTCGACGGACTGTCGCGCGCCACCGGCCGCGGCCGAAGTATGTGAATCAACCTCCGAATCCGTCGCTGACTCGCATTGCTGGGGCACCCAAGCGTACTAATTCTGATTTACGCACACCCGCCGAAAGCTCACACTGCCGAGGCCATCGCCGACTGGCATTATTGGGTGGCCCAAGGCTACTGCTTCTGATTCACCACCTAACCCCGCCCATCTACGCAGCCCTGCCGAAAGCTCACGGTACATCCCGGAGAAGTTTGAACTAACCGGAAATCCTTTTGTCGTCCAAGGTCGATTCACTGGTCGGTTCACGATAGAAGGTATCCCGAAGGCGACGGACGATGCAGTTCGAGCCGCGCACCCTATGTGGCTTCGGTGGCCGTCGGCCGACCAGGTGATTGTCTCATTTGGGAACGGATTCAGCGGGTATGGCGGAACCTTGAAACGGCAAACGCCAACTGAGTTCGCGGGCAAACTCAAGTATTTTTGTGACGTTGCGTTCCCGTTTGCGTGTAGAGGACCAAGCGCCAGAATTAGAGTCAGGCGAGTGGAATGTCCCTAATCTAAGCGCGCTGAGCTCGAATCCTCTGATCACCTCACGCCAGTGAATGAATTTCGCATAGCTGTTGGCCATTGTCCCCCCCTCTGCTGAGCGTAAGACCGACCTTAGCCATTAACGATTGGGTGGGGTCATGCAGGCTTGCCGGAAGGACACGCATTTCCAACGATGGAAGGGGGCCGCGGTATCGGCGGGGCTGAACAGGCTGCGGAAAAACGCTCCCCCCCGCGGACAACCACCCCGGCGGGGATAACCATTCCGGCGCATAACCACCCCGGCGCCTCCGGCGCCACCCCTCCTCAGATGAGGAGGGGTGGCGCGCCGAGCGCCGGGGTGGTGCTGATCCGGGGTGGTGCTGAGCAAGGAATAAAGGGGCGAAGTTGAACAGCGATAAAGGGGTGTGTTGATAATGACAGCGCCAACGAGTTTTTTCGCAGCCTGTGAAGCCCCGCCCTTCCGACCGCTTAATGAAAGCAGCCCGGCCCGGTGAGAAATAGGGTTAGGGCACGGTCGCAGCATTAGATTCCGCCGAGGGAGTACTCTGAGTGGTGCCATTCGAGCCTACGGCAGTAACCTCATAGTAGTATGTTGTTCCGGCGGTCACCGCGGAATCGACATACGTGCAAGTGGTGCTCGGCGCGCAACTTGCGGCGACTTCTGAGGCAATGGGTGTCGTACCCTCTCCACCGGAAGTTGTTCCCCGGTAGACATCATAGCCCAATACCCCGGAGGTCGAACTGGCGGTCCAGGTTAGAACCACATCGTGGGCTCCCGTTCCGGTCAGGGTGGCGGTTTGCGTGCTGCCGGTAACGTTGTTGCTGTTGTCGGTGACCACCAGCGTCCCGCTGCGGCTGCCGCTGGCGGCCGGTGTGAAGGTTACCGCAATCGTGCAGGTGGTCACCCCCAGAGTGGTACCGCATGTCGTGATCTGACTAAAGTCGCCAGAATCGGTGCCCGTGAATGCAATGCTGGCGATATCTAAGGTCCCATTGCCCGTGTTGCTTAGCGTGAAGGTCTCAGCCGCACTGCTGGTCGTCGCAGGCTGGCTGGCAAAGGCGTAGCTCGTAGGCGAAAGACTGGCTTCAGGAGCCGTGCCCGTGCCCGTCAAGCTCACCGTCTGCGGGCTATTGGTAGCGCTGTCCGCGAAGCTCAAGGTAGCCGGCCGGCTCCCGGAAGTGCTAGGTGTGAACGTCACGCCAACCGTGCAGGTCCCATTCACCCCAATCGGACTTCCGCTTGTGCACGTATTGCTGGCTATCGCATAATCGCCGGGGTTGGTGCCGGTAAGCTGAATGGAGTTGATCGTCAACGACGTCGAGCCCCCGTTGGTCAGGGTGATGACCTGCGCCGGCGTACTGGTTGTACCCACGGATTGGCTGCCGAACGACAGGGTCGTGGCGGAGAGGGCGACTGAACCCGTTATCCCTGTGCCCACCAGGCTCACCGCCTGGGGGCTGCCGGCGGTAGCATTGTCCGCGATGGTGACCGAGGCCGCACGGCTCCCGGAAGCGGTCGGGGTAAAGGTGACGCTGATCGTGCAGTTACCACTCGCCGCCACCGAGCCGCCGCTATAAGGGCAGGATGTACCCGTCGTCGTGAGGGCAAAATCGCCCGCGTTGGTGCCCGTCACGGATATGAGTGAGATGGTCAAACTCACGTTGCCGGTGTTCGTGAGGGTGACGCTCTGGGACGCGCTCGTGGTATTGAGGACTTGACTCGTGAAAGTCAAGCTCACGCCCGAGAGGTTAACCACGGAAGCGGTGCCCGTGCCCGTCAGGCTCACCAACTGGGGAGTGCCGAGTGCATTGTCCGCGATACTGATCGAGGCATTGAAGCTTGCCATCGCCGCCGGCGTAAACGTCACACTGATCGTGCAGCTACCACCCGCCCCCACCGACCCGCCGCTATATGGGCAGGAAGTCCCCGTCGTCGTGAGGGCAAAGTCGCTGGGATTGGTGCCCGTCACCGTAATGCCCGTGATGGTCAAACTGGCGTTCCCGGTGTTGGTCAGGGTGACACTCTGAGCCGCACTGGTGGTGCTTTGGGTCTGACTGCCGAAGGGCAAGGTGGAGGAACTGAGGCTGACCGTCGGACCGGTGCCGGTGCCGGTCAGAGTCACCGATTGCACGCTGCCTGTCACCTCGTTGCTGTTGTCCGTGATGTTCAAAGAGGCCGTTCGGGTGCCGGAGGCGGCGGGCTTGAACGTGACGCTGAGTGTGCAGTTATCCCCTGCCGCTAGCGAACTGGGGCACGTGGTGGTCTCAGCAAAGTCGCCGGGATCGGCGCCGTTAAACGCAATGCCGCTAATGGACAGGGCCGCGTTCCCCGTATTGTTCAGCGTAACCGTCTGGGACGCGCTCGTTGTGCCCAGGTTTTGGCTGGTGAAGGTCAGGCTGGTGGGTGTAACACCCGCCACGGGAGCGCTGCCGGTGCCGGTAAGGCTCACCAACTGCGGGCTGCCGGCCGCATTGTCCGCAATGCTCACCGAGGCGGTGCGGGTTCCGGTAGCCGCAGGTGTGAACGTGACACTTATCGTGCAATTGCCATTCACCGCCACCGAGCTGCCGCAGGTATTGGTGACAGTAAAATCGCCTGGATCCGTGCCCGCTGCGCCGATACTGGTAATCGTTAAACTCGCGTTCCCCGTGTTGGTAAGAGTCACGGATTGCGCGGCGCTCGTGGTATTCAGGTTTTGGCTTGTAAAGGTGAGGCTCGAGGCAGAAAGGCTGACGGCCGGACCGGAGCCGGTCCCCGTCAGGGCCAGCGTCTGCGGGCTGCTGGTGAGACTATCCGCAATGCTGACGGAGGCCGCACGGGCTCCAAGCGCGGTGGGCGTAAACTTCACGGTAATCGTGCAGGTGGCATTTTGGGCCAAGGAACTGCCGCAGTTGTTCGTCGCCGTAAAGTCGCCGGGATTAGCGCCCGCAAGCGTGATGCTGTTTATGGTGAAACTGGCGTTGCCCGTATTCGTCAGGACCGAGGTCTGCGCAGCACTCGTTGTGCCTATGCCCTGACTCGCGAAGGTCAGGCTGGAGGGAGAAAGAGAAACTTGGCCGGAAAGGCCCGAGCCCGTCAGGGGCACCGACTGGGGACTGCCGGGGGCACTATCGGTGATGGTGACGGCGGCCGTGAGAGTGGAGTTGGCGAGAGGCGTAAACGTAACGCTGATGGTGCAATTGCCACCCGCCGAAACCGTGCCGCCGCAAGTGGTGGTATCAGTAAAATCGGCGGAGTCGGTGCCCGTTATGGCGATGCTGACCCCGGTCAAATTTGTGGTCCCGGTGTTGGTCAAGGTGATCACTTGCGCAGGGCTGCTCGTTCCCTGGTTCTGGCTGCCGAAAGTGAGGCTTGTGGGGGAGAGGCTGACCCCCGGACCATCACCCGTGCCGGTCAGGCTCACCGTTTGCGTGCTGCCGGTCACATCGTTGGTGTTGTCCGTGATAATCAACGACGCCGTACGCGTTCCGGGTTCCGTGGGGGTAAACGTGACGCTAATCGTGCAATTGCCATTTGGCGCTAACGTGCTGCCGCAGGTCGTGGTCCGAGTGAAGTCTCCGGATTCTATACCGGTAACCGCCGTGCTGGCGATCGTCAAAGTCCCGGTTCCGGTATTGCTTAGGGTGACGGTCTGGGCCGGACTCGTCGTGCCTACGTTTTGGCCGGTGAAGGTCAGGCTGGTGGCCGTAAGACTAGCTACGGGAGCGGTTGCGGTGCCGGTCAGGCTCACCGTCTGAGGGCTGCTGGTGGCATTGTCGGTGATGGTCAACGTGGCCGTGCGGGTCCCCGCGGCGGTAGGTGTGAAGGTCACGCTAATGGTGCAATTGTCTCCCGCCGGCACCGAGCTCCCGCAAGTGTTGGTTTCCAAAAAATCCCCGCCATCCGCGCCGGTTATCGGCATGCCGGTGATGATCAGAGCCGTGTTTCCCGTGTTGTTCAGGGTCAGGGTCTGGGACCCGCTCGTCGACCCTACGCTCTGGCTGGTGTAAGTGAGGGTCGAGGCGGAAAGGCCGACCACGGGACCATTGCCCGTGCCGGTCAGGCTCACCGCCTGGGGACTGCCTGGGGAATTGTCGGTAATGGTCACCGCGGCCGTGCGGCTCCCCGGGGCGGTTGGCGTAAATGTTACGCTGATGACGCAATTGCCTCCCGCCGCTACCGAGCTGCCGCAGGTGTTGGTCTGAGCAAAGTCGCCGGCATTCGTGCCCGTCAACGCAAGGCCGGTGATGCTCAAAGCCTCATTCCCGGTATTGCTGAGCGTGACAGCCTGTATCGCACTGGTCGTCCCCAGGGTTTGGGTGTTAAAAACCAGGCTGGTGGAGGTAAGACTGACGGCTGTACCGCCGCCCGTGCCGGTCAGGCTTATGGTTTGCGGGCTGCCCGCGGCACTGTCGGTAATGCTCACCGTCGCCGTCCGCGTGCCGGCGGCGCTAGGCTTAAAGGTCACGTTAATCGTGCAGTGCCCATCCCCCGCCACGGAGCTTCCGCAATTACTGTTTTGAGTAAAATCGCCGGCATTGGTTCCCGTCAAAGCAAAACCCGAAATGCTCAAACTGGCATTCCCCGTGTTGGTCAGAGTAACGGTTTGGGCCGCGCTCGTCGTACCCACTGCTTGATTCGTGAAAGTCAAGGCCGTGGCGGATAGGCTGACTGCCGAAGAGGTGCCGGTGCCGGAGAGGCTCACGTTTTGGGTACTCCCCGTCACACCGCCGCTGTTGTCCGTGACGACGAGTGTCCCGCTGCGGCTCCCTGCTGCACCCGGGGTAAACGTGACGCTGATCGTGCAAGTCCCACTCGCTCCCAGCGTACTGCCGCAGGTGTTGGCCGACGTTGCAAAATCCGTGGCATTGGCGCCCGAGAACCCGACACTGGTGATGTCCAACGTGGCGTTGCCCGTGTTGCTTAGAGTTACGCTGAGGGGGGCACTGGTCGTCGATACGGATTGGCTCCCAAAGGGCAAGCTGTTGGTGGAAAGACCCGCCACCGGAGCGGTGCCCACGCCCGTGCCCGTCAGGGTTATCATCTGCGGGCTGTCGCTGGCATTGTCGGTAATGACCACGGAGGCGGCGCGGCTCCCGGCGGCGCTCGGCGTAAACGTCACGGTAATCGTGCAATTGCCCCCCACCGCCAACGAGGAGCCGCAATTGGTGGTCTCATTGAAGTCGCCGGGATTGGCGCCCGCCAAGCCGGTACTGGTAATGCTCAACGTCTCATTGCCCGTGTTGTTCAAAGTTACGGACTGCGGAGCGGTTGTCGTTCCAATGTTTTGGTTACCGAAGGCCAGGCTATTGGCAGTCAGACTGGCGGAGGCATTGGTGCCCGTTCCGGTCAGGGTCACCATCTGCGGGCTGCCGCTGGCATTGTCCGTGATGCTGATCGAGGCGGTACGGCTCCCGATGGCGGCGGGCTTGAACGTTACACTAATCGTGCAACTGCCTCCCGCCGCTACCGAGTTGCCGCAAGTCGTCGTCTCGGGAAAATCGCCGGGATCGGCTCCGGTCACCGCAACGCTGGTAATGCTCAAGGCGGCGCTGCCATTGTTCGTCAGGGTGACGGATTGCTGAGGCGTGGAGGTGCCCAGCAACTGGCGGCCAAAAGTCAGGGTGGTGGCGGAGAGGTCGACCCCGCCCGCCGTGCCCGTGCCGGTCAGGTTGACCGTCTGGGGGCTGCCGGCGGCATTGTCCGTAAAAATTACCGAGGCGGTGCGGGTTCCGGCGGCGCTGGGCGTAAACGTGACGCTCAGCGTGCATTGAGCTGACGCCGCAAGCGAGGAGCCGCAATTGTTGGTCAAGGTAAAATCGCCGGCATTGGAGCCCGTCACCTGGATGCTGGAGATGCTCAAGGCCGCGTTGCCCACGTTCGTCAACGTGGCGCTTTGAGGCCCACTGGTGGTACCGACAACCTGATTGCCAAAAGTGACGGTGGTGGTACTAACCGAAAAACCCGCGGTGGAGTCGGTGGAGACAGGAACGGCGGCGGTGCTGCCCCCACCCGCACAGGATGTTAAACATAAGGCCAAGGCGATGCAGGCCGTGGCCAGAATGACTGCATTCGCGCGGTCGCGTATTAGTGCTCTCGTATTCATGCCGGATGACTCCTTAGGCACTCGAAGGACCAAATTCCGGTCGCGTTCTCGTCCTCACCCCTTCCCTGGCCATTGCCAAGTGAAGTATCCACTTGAATGTTCTCAACTGGCGGTCGAAGTGGTAGACATCGTTAGGAACCAATGCGACTTTCATTTTGCCCATTCCACAAGTCAACTGCGGTAATCCGGAGCCAGGGATGGACTGGCGATGTTTTAAGTACCACTATTCCAAAGAGATGAATATAGTACTAAGGTACTTCCTGAGAGAGTATGATTTCTTCGGGTCATACAAGACCTTGGGGTGCAATTGCTTCGACGTGCTACTGGTGGGAGGAGGGTGGAGACAGCAACGGCTGCGGTGCTGCCCCCACCCGCACAGGATGTTAAACATAACGCCAAGGCGATGCAGGCCATGGCCAGAATGACTGCATTCGCGCGGTCGCGTATTAGTGCTCTCGTATTCATGCCGGATATCTCCTTAAGCACTTGGGCTACCAATCAGGAAAGCGTTTAATCGAATATTCTTAATAGGCGTTTGAACTATTTGAAAGCATTTATCTTCTGCAATGGAAATTCCTCCTTCGAATGGCCAAGAAAGATCAAAGCCCAGTCGACGGAATCGCCTTCTCAGAAACTCGATCTGAATCGGAAGAAGTTAAACGGAGACACGTGCAGTGGAAGATGTTTGAAGAATATTTGGCTCCCGTCGCATATGAGTCCGTCATGAGCTACCCGTCTCATTAGACGGAGTTATGCGCGAGCTTTCCCCTTGGGAGGCATACTAACCGCCTTCCAGTTTCCTGTCAACAAAACATTAAGATATTCTCATTATGGAATCCCTCATTAACTCGTGGGACAATTTGTCCGGAGGGGGACGTCCCGGTCCTCCTGGACTGGAATGGAGGAATTGAAGTACCGCCAGCACCAAAATCCTGCTGACGCGAGTTCGTCAAAACCAAGCGCTATTGATCGTTCGGCATCTGGTCCGGCAAGTCCAGATAGGCGCCCGAAAAGACCAATCCCCTCTCAATGGGTAGCGTGATGCTCACCTGGTTTGATGAGCCACTTTTCGCTTCGCTGTCGAGACCCATGAAGTAGCACCGGGTTTTTCCGCGCAGTTGGTTGCGTCGGGTTTTAAAGGGATGCAGGACCTTAGGGATACCGTTGATCATCGCTACCAAAGGCGTCGGCTGCGGGGTTGCGTCGAGTTCCCCTGGGGGCGCGGTTCCCTTTTCGGTCAAATCGTCCGTAACCCACTGGTTATTCTGTTCAACGGTCTCATCTTTCAGTAACAGCACCAAGTAGGCCTTGTCGTACGCCCACGGATCAAGTGCCCAGGTTGATTCGGGGGTCGAATTAGAAAGATATGCATCGGCATTTCTCGGAAAATCAAAACTCGCGCCAAGCGTAACACTATCGGCAGTGGAATTTAGGACGCTCCAGTTGCTGAGGTAACGGCGCGACTCCGCCACCCGCGCGTCCTCGGGCTGGAAGTTATGTTGGCCGCCAGCCGCCGAGTCCGGGGCAATCCAGAGAATCCGCACCTGTTTGCCCGGAACCGTCACGCGCAGCTTGCCGCCCTGGGGATAGGCGCCATCCGCGGGTCCGCGGAGAGTCATTCCTCCCGGGTACACTTCGTCCACCACGAAGCGTGTGGATTTCGGCGCCTCCAAAGCCAGCGTCAGCTCGCCAACCTGGTCCGCGGCCCCGGGATTGATCAGGAAGACAAAGCCTCGATCGCCTCGAATGTGCGAATAACCCGTCAGGGAATCTGCGTCGCCCTGAAGGATGTCAGCGAAATGCACCGAGCGCTCGAACAGCTTGTCGTTCTGTTTCAGATAGTCCTGATTGGTCTTTGCCCAGTCTTCCCAATGATGGGTAAATTGAATCTCACTTTCCGGGACGTCGTCCGGCGCATCGGCAAAGGCCAACTGGCCCGCCAGGGCCAGCGCGCTCAGGAGGCCGTACCGATACCCGGCGCGGTCATGAAGGTGAGTTTCCATGCCAAAGTGATTGACATTATTGAGCACGTGGTACCACGGCCGTAAAAGGTTTTCGTGGGCCAAGCCATAAAGGTAGGCGCGATTCATATCGGCGTACAGCCGGTCGATATGAATGTCCGGTTCGGTGGCGGGATTCGCGTCATAACCACCGCCGTGGTGGCGACTGTCAGCGTATCGGCCATATTGCGGATTGTCCAGTCCGCTGTCTGCGCCGAGCATCAGCCCCGGCGCCGCTTCATGCATTTGCTGGGCAAACTGGACCATCCGCTGGCCCTGGGCGTAGATCGAGTATATCCCCGGCAAATGTCCTTGCTCCGGCTGGTCGCACGGCCAGACGGTCCAGAAATCCGCCCAGTGGAAACCGCGCAGATTATATTTCCGAACCAATTCAACGGTCTCGCGAAAATAGGTTTCCGCTTCCGGGGAAAGCTTGCACAGGGGGGGCTGCCAGTAGGGAGCCATGAATCCCCATCCAAACCGCGAGCCAAAATCGTTCCACCAGCCGGTGGCGATGTCGTACTTGTTAGCGAGATCAACCCAGCGCTTGGTTAGATCGGGTGGCATCAGGAGCGCCAAGTTCGTGGTGTCGTAAGAGTCCATATATTGGACACCCAGTTTGTGGGCCGTAGCAAAGAATCGCTCGGTCCACTCGGGGTTCTTCTGAAGCTCCTCCATGCCCACCTTGGCATCCCAGCCTTCCAGATAAATATCCGGAAATTGCTTCTGCACGGGGGTCACTTGCGTGTGGTACTCAATCACCCAGTCACGAACGCCCCGGTCGAACCCCTCCACCTGTTCGCCGCGGTTGCGATAAATTCCCACGACGGCCTTGTCGCTCTCGAACGTACCGCCAGGCGCAACCGTGATGCCGGGGTAGAAGGTCATCGCATCGCCCACGTGGTCCCAATAGATGGTTTCGAGGCACTCAAAGAACCCGCCTTTTTCCATGCGAGCCACCGGGTAGGTGAGTTCCGGCCCCGCAAACAGATCCAGCAAGCGTGGTAATCCCAGCGATGAGACTGTCACATCCAGCACCTGAAGGTCGGAATCGCCTTTGTTTTTGATGGCCAGCCACTTGTGATAGAAATGGTCGGGGCGCCGGAGCTCGTAGTGGACAGACAAATCCACCCCCTCCGAGGTCAAATCCACACGCAGATGGTTGACTTGCGGACTGGAGCCGGAGGTGTCTTCCCCCACGATCTTGAAATCGGCCGAAGACAACTCGCCCTTCGAGGTTCGAATCAGGAACGGTCGCGAGTTCCGAGTCGCGGCATTTTCGCCCGTCACCAGGTTTCTCAGGAGCGACTCCTTAAGGCCGCCGGTTGTCGAAACTTCGAGTTGCAGGAACCCGTTCCTAAGAACCGTGATTCCCTTTCGCGGCTTCTCGATGGCACAGGCTTGTTTCGACCACTGGCTCTCGGCGACGATCAGAGTCGGTGCGAGGGTGTCCGTCACAATGCGGGTTGGTTTCGGTTCGATCACCAGCGGTCCACCCCGATCATAGGGGTTGTCACTCGGCCATTCGTTGTAATGGGTGCTGTCGTGCCGCTCCCTGACTTCAACCAGCCGCGGCGCAGGGTTCACCACCGCGTAGGGGACTTCGCTGTAAGCTTCGAGCTCACAAACATAGATGCCCAATCGCTCGGGCATCCGCCGCGACTCCGGGTCGGCTGGCTCGGTAAATAAGATTCGCAGCCGCGTCGTCACCACCGGGGAAAAGGTGTAGCGCACGGAGGATGTCTCCTGCCCAACCAATTGCGCCTGGATATCCTTCCACTGCTCTTGGTCCCAGGTCTGAAGGCGCGCCCATTGTTGCGTCCTGGCCATCACCGGCCCACGGACCATCCGGCCGTCGAGATAGCGGACCACAACGCTCGAAATCTTATGAGCTTCAGGCCATTCAACGCCGATGTCGGCCGGGAGGTCCACATCGCGCACCGCCCAGTAGCTGTGCAGGCTGCCGTCGTTGACCTTGGAAGGCTCGTGTTCGGGGACGACCGTAACTCCCGGCTCCCACGAGCGCGCGGTCGCGCCCAATGCTGACAATGCCAGGTTCTTCGGAACCCCCTCGGCGCCCGCGCTGACATGGGTGGCGGTCGCTTCCTGAGCCCTGCCGGGCCCGACCGAAAGCAATATGACCAACGCCATTGCCCAACAGCCTTGCGGAAACCTACGACCCTTGGATGCCATGACCTGAACTCCTCTCATGTAATTACGAACTGGATGATGTCTGGATGTTGGGCAATATCCTCCTGCATAGATGGTGCCGGTCTTCATATGGCGGGCGAGTCTAGCGCCATTTTTTTAGGAGGTCAATAACCAGAAGCGGACATAACCAGAAGCGGAGAAGCAAGTAGCGCCGACCTGTTTGTCTGTTGCTCTTCCCACCGATCATAGCCAGCGACCTCAGGTCCTGCCTGAAGGCCCACCTTAGGGACAAGAATGCTGAGCGAAGGCTGATGCTTGCACTGAACCTTGACTGCCGCCGACACCAGGAGTAGGGTGATTGTGTCGAAGGAGGACTGCTCATGCCAATGACGTTACAGCCAGAACACGAGCGGCTGATTGCAGAGGCACTCCGGTCCGGCCCGTACCAGAATCCCGATGAAGTTATCCAGCGGGCGCTGGAACTGCTCCGCGACCGGGACGCGTGGCTCGCCGAGAACCGCGCCAGAATCGATGAGGGGTATGCTGCCGCTCAGCGTGGAGAATTGATCGATGCCGACCAGGTCCGCGTCCAAATGGATGAGAAAAAACGTGCTCGGCGGGCCGAACAGCGCAAGGCATGAGCCGATATCCGTATCCTTTACGGTAGTCGGGACATATTGGCGATTCTTGGTGAGACTAAGCCATGAGCCTGACGGCACGCGGCGGAGTTGCAACCAAACACCTCTTGTAAGGGCTGGGCTTGCCCTGCCCAAGGGCATCCCGAGGTCAGGACCACCCCGGCGCTCGGTTGTAGCGGTGGTCTCTGACCACCGGTTGTCAGCACCACCCCGGGGCGCTCGGTTGTAGCCGCGGTCTCTGACCGCCGATTGTCAGCACCACCCCGGCGCTCGGTTGTAGAGGTGGTCTCTGACCGCCGGTGGTCAGCACCACCCCGGCGCTCGGTTGTAGCCGCGGTCTCTGACCGCCGGTGGTCAGCACCACCCCGGCGCTCGGTTGTAGCCGCGGTCTCTGACCGCCGATTGTCAGCACCACCCCGGCGCTCGGCGCGCCACCCCTCCTCATCTGAGGAGGGGAGTTTTTTTTAAGAACTCCCCTCCTGGGTAGTGTCCAATTTCAGATGATAGGGGTAGGGAGAAACGATGGAATTCGAATCCCCCTCCCTCCGAACCGGACTGGCGGATCTCCCGCATCCGGCTCTCCAGTCGGTGGTTTTACCTCCGAGAGGGCAGACAGGCAGAGGCATGAGCTGTAACCAAGGAGAACAACCCGCGCTCCGCAAAGTAGGCATTGGGCCAGCGCTGATGATCCGCTCCGCGCCCCGGTCCCTGTCCGCCCCGCCAGCGGCGCAGGATGCTGCGCAGTCGCATGCGCACCCAACCGTCCAGTGTGGCGAACGTGGTCTTGTGGCTGTGCTGGAAGTACCCAAACCAGCCGACCAGGGTTCGATTCAGATCGACGAGGGTGGCTTGAAGGCTTTGCCCGTGCGTGCGCCGGGTCTTGGCCCGAATCGTGTCTCGAAATTTCCGCTCACTCTTCCGGCGCGGCCAGCGTTGGCCTTGCTCGAAATGGTAGCCGAGAAAATCGAAGCCCCCCGGTTGGGTGGCGTCCACAATTCGCGTCTTGACCGGATGCAGGGCCAGTCCGGCTGCCGCCGTCCAGCGCTGCACCTCTTCCAGCGCCCGCTGAGCTTCCCCTTCCGTGCCCCCCAACACCACGAAGTCGTCGGCGTACCGCACCATCTCGAGGCCCTTGCCCGCCATCGCGTGGTCGAGCGCATCCAGATAGATATTGGACAGCAGCGGACTGATCACCGCACCCTGGGGCGTTCCCGCTTCCGGCGTCCAGAGGTTCATCTCCTCCAATACTCCTTGTGTCAGGTACGCTTCCAGCAGCTTCAGCACCCGCCCGTCGGCGATCTTCGTCTTTACCCACTCCAGCAGTTCCGGTCGCGGGATGGTGTCGAAGTAGCTCTTCAAATCCGCATCGACGACCCAACTGTAGCCTTGCTTCAGCAGGGTATCGACGCGGCGCAGCGCGTCCTTGCAGCCCCGCTTCGGACGGAACCCGTAGCTCTGCGCTGCGAAGTCCCGCTCGAATATCGGCTCCAACACCGCTCGGAGCGCCGTCTGCGCCACCCGGTCGCGCACCGTGGGAATCCCCAGCGGGCGTTGTTCTTTGCTGCCCAGCTTCGAGATCCAATGCCGCCGCACCGCCTGCGGTCGATAACTGTCGTCCGCCAGCGCCTGCGAGAGTTTTTCCAGGTTCGCTTCCAAGTCGCGCTCGAACTCTTCCACCGTCACGTGGTCCACGCCTGCCGCCCCCTGGTTCGCCTTCACTCGCGCAAAGGCTTGCCGCAGGTTGGGCAGTGCGTATACCTTGTCAATCAGCCGGAACCACTTGCCTCCCTTCACTCCCTGTTCGAGAGCCGTCAGCCTCCGTTCCGTCCAAACCGCCGGTTCCACCCAGTCCCAGCGGGCACGAATTCCCGCCGGGGACGGCGCTTCTCCGGCTTGTTGAGTCGCTTCCGACACTGTCGCCGGTCTTGTTTCCGGGGCCTGCTCCGTCACGTCTCCACCTTCCTGCGTCCCTTCGCTCCAGACCCATTACAGGCCCTTCTTCGCTCTTATGGACGCTCTGACTCCTGCCCGCGCCGATTCGGTAGTGCCGGGATCATTGTTCGGCGACCCCCTCCTCGTCTCCTTCGCGACCAGGTCTCCCTGATTCACGCACCCGGCCTTCCGACCATTCCGCCTCCAACCACCTGTGGACGCTCCGCCTCGTCAGGGCACGTTACCCATCGACGGGTCGAACCGAGATCGCTTCCCCACGGGGTAAATCCCAACGGGAACTCGGGGCTTCGCCACTCGCTAGCAGGCTCGCCACATCGCACCGGCCGAATCGAGTTTCTTAGCGTACGGACTGGCCGTTCACCTCCTGCTGCTCCCCACCCCGTGTCACCACGACGCAGTTGCAGTCGGTTACAAGTTACGTTGACTTGGAGAGGACTTTCACCTCTCCAACCAGGTGCGCTCTCAGGCGCACTAGCGCCGGGCTTTAGCCCGGCATGTGCCGACCTAAAGGTCGGCGCTACGTCAAATTAGACAGCACCCCTCCTGAACCAGGATGGGAATTCGCAAACCGCGAGATCCCCGCCACAATGCTGCGTGCGGGAACGATTTCGGACAATTCGACACCCCTCATCAAATCATTGGTGCCACGATATTGATGAAAAGAAAGGAGAAAGGCGTTGAACGCGAGAGAAGGCCTTTCGGCGGGGAGGGGAGGAAATTAGGCGGCGTTATCTCGTGCCATTTGGAAGATTCTCCGAGCGTTCGCGCCATACACTTTCTTGAGGATGTCGTCCGGCAAGCCCAAGCCATAAAGCGGCCAATGGTAGGCAAAGGCGCCGGTGGTCGTCTGGAGTTCCGGGTCCCACTCGTAAAAGTGCTCATCGAGGGTCTCCAGGATCCGGAAGGTGGTGCGGAACATGGGGCGGGTGTAAGCCATGTCCGTCCCATAGAGCACGCGGTCGGGGTAGCGTCCGATGAACTGCGCCGCGCATCTCGCAATCGGAGACATCTCCGCGAACCGGGCGCCGAGGTCCACATAAAGGTTGGGATGGCGATCCAGCATTTGGCCCAGCCGGGTCAGGTCGTACTCCAGGTTGGCGATGTGGCAGGCGATGAACGTGGTGCGGGGGTGCTTCTGGACGGCGCGATCGAGAGTGGCGATCAACGCATCGTGCCCCAGGACGCCCGGGCCCACGGTGATCCTCCACTTATAGCAATTCATAAGTCCGTCGTTGGTATTATCCATGGGCTCATAGGCCCAGATGGGATCCGAGACGTGCATGTTGATGGGCATTCCCAGGCGCGCGCACCGGTCGTAGAGAGGGTCCAGGCGCGGATCGTCCACGTGCAGGCCCGAGCCCTTGGGAGCGCCCCAGAGGCCGGTGCCTTTGTCGCCGATTTCCCCCACTCCCAGGGCGCCCCGGCGATGACACTCCTCCAGCGCTTTGACGGCGTTCGGCCCGAATCCCGGCTGGTCGCAGCCGGAGAGGTCAAACCCGCACCACAGAGCGAAACGGTCCGGGTACTTGGAGAACGCCTGGCTCGTCGTGGAGAATTTCTCCGGAACGCCCGTCCTGATGAACGTCACGGCCTTCTCGATGCCGGCCTCGTCCATGAGTTTTACCATTTCATCGAGGTGTTCCGGCGAGCGGACCCATTCGGCATGAAAATGCACATCGACCGCCGGATATTTTGCCTTGGTGACTTCGGTTTTGGGGACCTTGTAAATGGATCGCGGACGATAGTCCTTCAACAGAAGCTTGTCCGGCGAGGTCTCGGGTTCGCCCGCCGGGCTTGGCGCCTGTTGTGCACGTCCGGATCGCCGTGGCATCACGGCGGCCGCTCCGGAAAACATCATCCATTGTCTGCGGTTCATGGGCACTCCTGCGTTGTGCCTGCTTCTTGATGCACTATCGATCGGTTACGACGGCTTTCGGTGAGGAAGGGCAGCGCGGCATTTTCAGGCGATCGAGCAAAGCCAGTATGTTGGCATTCAGAAAATCGATATGTTCGGCGTCCAGGGGATTCAAATCGAGCCTCAAATCGCGTACAAAAGTTTCGCCGATGATACCCCGCGCGGCGAGCAGCCGTTTCTCGGCATGATGGTACAGCTCCATGGTCTGGAGGCTGAAGACGATTTCGGGAAGCGTGCCCGTGAACACCTCGTACGCTTCCTGTTGGTGGCCGCTCTTAGCCAGCCGGAAGATGCGCGCCAGCAAGTCCGCCAGCGAGAGGGAGGGCATGACGCCGCTGATTCCCGCCGGTATCAACTCGAGCATATACATGCCGCCCCAACCTTCGAGCACTCCCACTTCGCCGGAAGTCGCATCGAGAATCGCTTTGACCCGCGTAGCCATCAAGGCCTCTTCCAACTTTGCCCAGCGAAAGTGCGGATGCCGGCGATGGAGTTCGGTGATGAAACTCACGCTGATCGTTGGCCCGCCGGGATTGAAGTCCTGGAGCACCAGCGGCACATCGATCGCCGAAAGGATGCGGTCAAAGTAGCGCAACAGGTCCCGCTCCGCCACGGCAAACTGACGAGGCGCGGCGACCGCCACCGCCGCTGCGCCGGCGTCCTGCGCGAATCGGGCCATTTCAGCCGCGTGAACTGCGGACCCGGCGTTCGCCTGCGCGATCACCGGCACCCGATGGTTGGTGTACTCCGTGGCCTTCGCAACAATCTGCCGCCGTTCGGCATCGGAGAGCTTGTAGAATTCGCTCGCGTAAGCCGGCAGGCAGACGGCACAGACATCGATCCCACAGGCGAAATCCAGCAGCCGGCCCAAGGCGTCCCAGTCAATCTGCTCGTTTCTGTCAAAGGGTGTTGGAATAATTGGTATGATGCCGTCTATGTTGATCATTGGTTGTTTAATCATGGCGATTGGTTTCACGCGCGACCCAATACCCTACACCTTACCGCCGCGGAATGCCATCAGTTTGAAGCCGGAAATCAAATATTGTTCAGCCTATTGGAAACTATTTGGCAAATCTTCATCATTCCGAGGCAGGAGAATCCTCACCCGATGGTTCCATCCCCGAGCGTGACCAGTATTGGAATCAAGGAGACTGCCCTCGCGGTAGTGACTCATTTTGGGGTGCCACGGGCGTCCCGCCCGTGAACGGGCACGGCCAAGATGGCAGTGGCACATCAAAATGAGTCACTACCGCCTTCACCGTGATGCCCCTTCGGCGCGATCGGGAATCGGTGGGAGGTCCCCTGCCCCGTTCACTTGTCCCCCACCCGCAAGGGCTTCGGTTCGGGCGGAGTACGTTTTTTCACCAGACTCACAGCGGCCAGAAGCAAAGGGTTTTCAGGGGAAACGCGGCCGTCCACATTCTTGAACCCCGCCGAGGCTTTCAAGCGGACTTCTTTCACCCGGATGCCGCGCCGCGGATTGACCCATTCATAAGCAAACAAGGTCAGGCGCTCCCGGCCGGACTGACCGCAATCGACGAGTGCGGCTTGGTAGGCCAGATGGCTCGGAGTGTGGCCCATCCCCCATCCCGCTTCCAGGATATTGACCCCATACCTCAGCGGAACCGTCTGCACCAGGCCATCTTCGTAAGTCACTTCGTACCACCCCAGCAAGTCAGCCGTATCGTCATAATTCCAGGTGTAGTCGTCGGCGTTGACGTTGCGCGCGGGTTTCGCCGAAGCGTGCAGAAATATGATGCTGCTCGCGTCTTCACCGATGGGGATAGCCGCCGACTCAGCGCCGGCGGTCACTAGAGCCACAGCGGGTTTGCCCTCCCGCCGTCCCAGGTCGAATACCAGCTTGCCGGTTCGAACCTGGCCGCTCTTCATGACCTCCAGGTTCGCGCCCTCGAGGGAGGCCGTCTGCAACGCGCTATCGATATTCAACGGAACCACCGGATCGTCGTCGCTGGGAAACCGTACGGCGCTCAAGTTTCGCAGCACGCGGGGCAGCAAGCCCTGAATCGTCGCGGAGAGTTCCTCCGGCGCGGGCTCATGTCCCGACCAGAGAAGCTGCGCGCAACCCAGGAAATCGAACATCTGATCTTTGCCGAAGTTGAACTCGTTGGTGGCGGCCCAAGAGGACGGTGCGCCCCCGATGATGCCCCGTCGCGCGGCGCGCCGGTCGTAGTCCCGAATGTTCGGCTCCATGTTATCGTAGATCTGCTTGAAGCCCCATCCATCGAGTGCGACTTCGTTCGCCTCACCTTCTCCTTCCTCTCCCTCCGGCTCGTGGCCGTCAGACCAGAACCAATTGTAGATAAGGATATCTTTGGGTATCAGCTTCCTGACCTGCTGCGGGGACAAGGCGCCGGGGGTTTCGTAGGGTTGGCCTTCGGGCGTGGACGCCTTTTGGAGGCGCACGCCGCGCAACGGTTCGATGAGATGATCCCCGTAGATGGACATCTTGATTCCACGCTGGGCGAGGTGATCGTGAATTTTGTTGATGTCCTGGGCGTAGAGTTCGCGCGGGTCTTTGCCCCGGCAGAGCGGGCAGACTCCCCAGGGCATCCTCCACTCGTCATGTCCGGCGTGCACGATCCGGGGTTTCATAACTTCGATATATTCATCGAGGACGTCAAACAGCAGGCTATAGACCTGGGGATTCGAAGGGCAGTAAGTGTCGGGCCATTCGGCCTCGGGAATCTCCGCCAATTCCCGATGGCGCGTCAGTAAATAGTAGCTGTGGGTTAGGGAGGGAATCTCCGGGATAACCTCCACATGATACTGCCGTGCGTAGGCCACCAGGGCGGCGACTTCCGATTTTTCGAGCACCTCGCCATCCGCCGTGTCGGCGTTGGCGGAGTCCTGAAACTGGCCTCCCGGGCCCGGTGACCGGTCGCGCCGCGTGGCGTTGAGGTCTCGCCGCAGTTCCAGCCAGCCGGCATTCAGTTCCGGGTGACGATCGAGCCGCATCGCCGCGTTCAACTCCACGATGACCCGGTTGTATTTATAAAGAGCCAGGAAGTCGCGCACGAAGCGCTGGAAATAAGCGATGTTCTCATGGCCGGGCAAATAGAGCTTGAGGCCGCGAAACGGCTTGGCGGGCCAGTCCCGCACATGAATCCCCTGCACGTACTGGTGCGCTGCTTCGACCTGAATCAATTGGCGCATCGACTGCAAACCGTAAAAGGCCCCGGCGTCGTCGGCTCCGGCAATGATCACCGCATGCGCATCCACATCCAGAAGGTAGCCTTCCGGTGCTCGCACCCTGGCCTGCGCTCCGCGGCCTTTGAGATATTCCCGGATGAGAGGGTTCGCAGCCGCTCCCATCAAAATGAATGTCCTGCGGGCAGGAAGCGCGGAGGCCCGGTGCGTTGTGAGAGCCAAGCCGTACTTATCGCTCAGTTCCGCCACCAGGATCCGGGCAAGGGCCAGATCCTCTGGGGTCGGTGCTTGCGGGAGCAAGATCGAGACGGAGGGGTCCAATGGAAAGCGCTCACTGCGAACTTCCATTTCACGTGCCTCTGGAAAGATCAACGTCGCCGTTGCCGCGTGGCCCGAGGCAGAGAGGCCGGGCCAAAGCAGTAGAAGCGGCAAAATCCTGCCGAGGATTCCCCATACCCATCTGTTCATATGCCGCTCCCCCTTGGATTTCCGATTTCATTCCCGGCCGACCGGTAACATACATTCGACTATCTCTGAATGCAACCTATCCCAGTGGACGGTAGTGGGTCAATTTGATTTGCTGTAGCGGCGGTCTCCGACCGCCGGCTTTTTGATTCAGTAGATTGCGGCGGTCAGAGACCGCCGGTACAGCAAATTGACCCACTGCCCAGGGGACGACAGACATCAATACTGACGCAATTGAGTTGACAGGATGCACGCCCAAGGTAAACTGCTCCCCGCACCGGTTAGAAGGCCGGTTGGTACGGGGACGCGGTGGTGCGAGGCACGGGGTCGTCAAAGTCGGAAAGAGCCAAAATAGGATCCCTCACGTGCAGCAACTATTTGGCTTTGGGAAGCAGTTGACTGTAGGAGCAAAATTTTATGGGCGAGCGATCTCCATTCTATGGCGGACTGGCCAGAGGTTGGGAGGCCAAAAGGGCAATTGCGATTTGTTCAGTCTGGCTTCTGGGGCTCTTTCTCACCGGTTTCACGGCACGTGGACAGACCCCAACGGCGCCTGCGTGGGGGAGTCCATACCGCGCCCTGCTCGTGGTCGAGCGGTGGAGCGACCCCGCAAGTGTTCTGATCGACCACGAAAAGGACGCTTTCCAACCCGAGGCCGCGCTCCTGAAAGCCTGGTCAATTCCCTTCGATATTCTTCGGCTCGATCAACAACACCTCGACGCTTCGTATTTGTTTGACCGCTCGGGAAGGGTGCGCTATGGCGTGGTCATCTGGCTGGCTGACTCCTCCACCTATGAGGGTCAGAACCTCGCGGCGCTCGAGGAAGCGGCGCGCGCGGGCACAAATATACTTGCGGTCAGCTCCCGGTGCCTGGATCCTGCGCTCGAGCGCTTGCTGGGGTTGAAGTTCAAGGCGATTTATCGGGCTCCGGACCCGCTCCGCGTGTCCCAACCTCACTTCATCACGCGCGAGCTGGCGGGGCAAAAAATGGATCCGCTGGACGTCCCGGAAGAATCCACGGATCGTATTTGGGTAGGAACCGAGCGAGCGGCGGTTCTAATTGCCCAGGGGCAGCATGCCGTTCTGACCGTGAATCCGCTGGACAGAAACGTGTCGGGCGTGTGGATCGGGGCGCCCAGATTGGCCTCCCTCCGCAACTCTCCCTATTGGCGAGGTCTTTTTTTCCGGGCGCTGGTGTGGTGCCTGGGATGCGTCGTCGAGCCCAATGTGGACTACTCTCACCGCATTGAGATTGAGATCGACGACTGGGGAACCTCGGATAAGGGTTATCTGTCCTACTGGCGTTATCTCGAGCCCAGCGAGGAGACCCTGCGCCAACACTTGATCGCGCCACTTAAAGAGCACCACGCTGTCGCGGCTGCAAATGTCATTACCGGATACGTGGACCGAAAGTCGGGACGGATCATCTCCCCCTGGAAGCAGGTATTTACGGATTCGTATGGTCTCGATCAGGACTTTTCCTCCACGCAAAGAGGATTGAAGGCGGCGGTTGCCGCGGGGGTCCTGGAGATCCAGAGCCACGGATGGACCCATATGCAGCCGGACTTGGATTCCCCTCCCGGCCCCTGGTGGACGGCGGACTTGGCGGGCGAAGCTTCCGCGGGCGGCTGGTATGTGGAGTTCGGCGATGAGCGGCGTGAAACCGAAATTCCTGCCATCGTCCAGCAGCTTCATTTCCAGCGGTCCTTGGAATATCTGCAAGAGGACTTCGGGCAACGCCCGCTGGAATTCAGGCCCGGTGGGGCCGCCTGGTCCCCGTCCTATGTCAACCATACGGGGCGCCTTGCCGCTCTGGCAGGATTCGGGATGTGCCATGTAGGGGATGACTTTTATTATTATCTTGATCATGACTTGGTCCTGGATATGACGGGTATTGCACCGCAAACTCTCGTCGCCTACGATCGTCCCCTGCATGCCGAACTTTGGCCGCCCCATCCGGATGGCCCCGTCATGATGGTCTTTCACGATCGGGACATTGCCTACCAGCCAGACTTCATCGACCGGCTGTTCGCTGCTCTGCCCCCAGGATACGGGACCGTGAGTGCGAACCAGTACGTTGGATTTCTGCACGCCCGCATCGATTCAGTGGTCAGCGACGGGTGGCAACTCAACTTTTTCTTTGGCGAACCCTACGGCGCTTACTTCGGCAGCCATCCCTCTTCGTGGCGGGTGTGGCTCTCCGATCCATTGCGGGAGGCGCTCGGCGCGCTGGGAAGTTCGGTCATCACGATGGATGGCAAAACGCTGAATCCGGTAAACGCCTCGGACTTCCTCCGCCAAAGCCTGACGATTGATGTTCCCGCGGGGTTAGGCAACCATGTTTGGACGCTCCGTCAAGCCCGCTGAGCAACGTTCTTCGGCCTCGGGTCTGACGCACCCCGGCGGACGCGGATCGTTCGTGCCGCAATGACTATGGCTATGGGATCACGTTTGCCGGCCTCTTCCCTTACATGGAAAAGTCTGGTTTTGAATCTCTCGGGAGGAGAAGTGTATGCATTCAATGCGATCAATGATGCTTGTCGTGTGCTTGCTTTTCACCCTATCTCTTTTTGGCGAGGATGCGCATAATCCCTTGCTCCCGCGACCCCAGGAGATTCGCTACGGGGCGGGCCGGCTTCCCGTCTCCGGCTTGCAGATTGGCGTTAGCAGCGATCAGACGCCGCAGGACCGGTTTGCCGCAGACGAACTGGCTTCGGGCCTCGAGTCCCGCGCCGATGTTGTGGTTCGTATTTCGGAAACGCTGGGGCGGCACCCCATGATTGTGCTTCGGCGCGACGGCTCCGGCCCGGACATTCCCCAGCCCGGCGAGCACCCTGGCCCGGATTCGCGCGAGGCGTATACGATCAAGGTCACACCGGAGGGGGCGGAGATTCGCGCCATGTCTTCAGCAGGTCTGTTCTATGGCGTTCAAACCCTGCTTCAACTCGTGGAAGGATCGGGCGCCGAGGCAGGGATTCCGCAAGTTGAAATCCACGATTGGCCCTCCCTCGCCTACCGGGGAACGATGGTGGACATGAGCCATGGGCAGATGCTCACCGAGGAAGAGATCAAGCGGCAGATCAACTTCCTATCCCGATGGAAAAACAATCAGTATTATTTCTATTCCGAAACCAGCATTGAGATGCACGGGTATCCACTGGTGAGTCCCAAGGCTCGTTACACCCAGGAGCAGGTAGCCCGGATCATCGATTACGCGCGCCAGCGCCATGTGGATGTGGTTCCCTGTGTGGAACTCTACGGGCACCTTCACGACCTCTTCAAGATTGAGCGTTATGCCGATCTGGCGGTTCTCCCCCATGGGCAGGATTTCAACCCGCTCGACCCGCGAGTGCTGCCCCTGATAAGCGACTGGGTGGACCAACTGGCGACTTTGTTTCCATCCCCATTCATGCATATTGGTTTCGACGAGCCTTACGACCTTGAAAAATCCTCCGCGCTTACCGGAGTCTCGTCCGGCAAACTCTACCTCGATCAGCTAACCCGGGTGGTCAGCCTGGTCAAGCAGCATGGCAAAACGCCGATGTTCTGGGCGGATACGCTCAACGTTCTCACCAAGCACCCGGAGATTATCCCCGCCCTTCCCAAGGACATCATTGCCGTGCCCTGGCATGATTTTCCGGAGAAGGATTACTCCCCGTGGTTCGCGCCGCTGGCCGCCCAGCATATCCCCGAGTTTGTGTCCACTTACATCCATAACTGCCTTTCGATTTTTCCCGAGTTCAACCTGAGCTTTACCATTACGGATGGCATGCTGGCGGCCGGCCGCAAATTCGGCGCCAGCGGGGTGATGATGAACTTCTGGACAGACGATAATCAGGACCTGTTTCGAATGGCGCTGGCGGGGATGGCCTATGGCCCCGCCGTATCCTGGCAGTCCGGTCCCATAACTCACGAACAATACATGTCTGACTATGCGCGCATTGTTTATCCCCCGGCGGTGGCCGCTGAGGTAGCGCCAGCCCTCGAAGAACTGAACGACTCCGAGACTCGTTTGGAAAAGGTCTTCGGCGAAGAGACGATGCTCATGATGTGGGCAGACCCTTTCTCTCCTGACAATCTCAAGCAGTCCCAAGCCCATCATGATGACTTTCGGCAAGCCCGGCTATTGGCCGAGCAGGCTGAGGAACACTTGGACCATGCCTTGGCCCTCAAGGGTGACCCGTACAGCCTGGCAAGTCTGAAATTAGGGGCCGAGATGCTGGATTACACGGGAATGAAGTACCTGTATGCCATCGAGGCGGCCGATGCCTGGCAACAAATGGGGGCACGCCCGAGCCGAAGCCAGGTGGAGTCCACTTTGCATGATCTCTGCAACGGTTGCGATGACCACTTTCCGGCGGGCGATCTGATGGATGCGGTGACGGAACTGCGTGAAGATCACCGCGTCGCCTGGTTGGCCGAGTTCACCCCTTATCGGCTGGGCGTTTCGTTGGGGAAGTTTGAGGGCGAGTTCCTGTACTGGTATGGATTCAGCCGGTGGCTGCGAAAGCTGGAAAGCGGATTCCGGGATGGCGACACCCTGCCCCCGCTGCAATCCTATCATTCGGATTACTAGAGCGGTTTTGATTTAAGTGCTTACATGTCTTATAGCGCTCCGCGCTGGGACGTTGTTGCCGCGCGAAGATTTCGTGCCACGGGCGTCCCGCCCGTGCCGGAGCACGGCCGGGACGGCCGTGGCACGTCGCTGGTTGTGGCTTCGCCGGGTCTCATCCCCCTCCTGACCTCCTCCACCTCAAAATTCAAACTTCATGCCGAACTGGATATCGCGCGGGGTCCCTGCGCCCGTGATCTGTCCGGCCGTGTCGGTAAAAATCGTGGTCCCGGGGTTACCGAAATTCGCGGTGTTGAAGATGTTGAAGAATTCAAACCGCAGTTCGAGACGCAACCTCTCGTTGATCTGGTTCTTCTTGATGAAGGAGAGGTCCCATTCATGAAGACCCGGCCCGGTCAGGATGTTTTTCCCGGAATTTCCGAAACGCGGGGAGCTATTGGCAAGAGCCTGCGCGAGGGCCGTGGTGCTAAAGCAACTGGTATCGAACCACTCGACGCGCGTTTGGGAGCCCGCGCCATTGCAGGTGCGGTCCGGCCGTGGAGAGGTCGACTCCGTATTCGAATAATCGTTGTTCGACAGTACCGTGAACGGGAAGCCATCCTGGAAAACGATGATGCCTGCCATCTCCCAGCCGCCCGCCAGGGCATTGGCCACGCGGCCATTGTTGAGGTAAGCTTGCCCGCGGCCGAAGGGAAATTGCCAAATGCCGCTGATCACCAGGCGCTGCTTCAGGTTCAGGTCCGCCTGGCCATAGTCCGCCCGGGGGTTGTTGTCGTTTTGCACGAGATTGACAAAGTCCGTGTCGCCACCGTTCCAATCCATGACCTTGCTGTAAGTGTAGGAAACCAGCGTCTGGAGGTTCCGTGAATACCGTTTCGTTACCTTGACCGTCAGGGCGTTATAGTTCGAGATGCCGTCGAAACTGTCGTAGAGAAGCTGGTTGAAATCCGGGTAGGGGCGCCGGGGCTGGTAATCGCCCACGCCCGGCGCGGCCTGGTTGCCCAGCAGATGAATGTAATCGAGGTGCACACCGCGGTTGCCGATGTAGCCGACTTCCAGGGCCCAGTCATGCGCGAATTGAGATTGCACGCTGGCACTCCATTCGTACACGGTCGGCGTGTGATAGAACGGGGTCGGCATGAGCTGGGAATAAGCCTCGGCGAGACCTATGTCCGGGGCATTGGCAAACATCGTCTCGGTAGTCGTAGGAACCCCGTTGGTCAGGGGGGGAGGCGACCCACCGGGAGGTTCATAAGTCGGCGTTCGCGTATTCACGGGATTATTGTTGACGAACGAGCTGATGATGTTGGTAATCGGTAAATCGTTGAAGAGCCCGCCCCCGGCATGCAGAACGACGTTGCCGGAATTGGTGAGCCGCCAGGAAATACCCAGCCGGGGATCGAAATTCCCCGCCCCGGGACCAAAGCTCAGCTCGCTCAGCTTACCCCCGGTCAGCCCCCGCTGTGTCCTCATGCTGGAACTCATGACCAGGCATTGCCCATTAGCATTGACAAAGAAGGGATCCGAACAAAGGGCGTCGTTCTGCGCGGCCGGCAGGGGCGTCACCAGCAACGCGTCGCCGGAGGTGTAGCTGGTCGAAAGCGGATAGATGGTGGCGAGTTGATTCTGTGTATCATGCGGCTGCTTACGATACTCCCAGCGAATACCCAGCTCAAGGCTCAGGCGTGGAGTAACGCGAATGTTATCCTGGGCAAACAGGCTGAACCAGCCGCCCCCCGCCAGGTGGTTTTCAAAGGCGTGCTCGGTGAACAGTCCGTAATCCGGAGAGCCCAATTCCAAATCCGCGAGATCGGCAAAGGTGCTGGCGGCTGCGGATTCAAAGTTCAGCGAGGAATACTGTCCGTTGAAACTGATGGTACCATTCGCCTGTTTCGGGTCTTCTACACCCGGATCCGACCAGAAATTTATATCAGCCCCCATCGCCAGGGTATGTCTCCCGTGGACTTTAGTGACCGTGTCTTCAACTTTCCAGACCCGGTCCGTGAGGATATCCGGGAAGTAGCCGCCGTCTCCCACCCCGGCAAAGTTAGAGAAACCGAAAGAGGGGTAAGCCTCAAACTGGGGGGCAGGCGCGACCAGGTTTTGGATCCCAAAGCTGGCCAGCAGCCCCGCCTGCCGGGGACACCCAGCGCAGTCAAGGTCCAGGTAATCCCGCTGGTAGCCGATGCGTAAGTCGTTCAGCAAGTTCGCGCTGATGGTACGCGTCCACCCGCCCACCACGTTCTGGCCGCGAAAATGTTGGTTGTTGTTGAATAAAGGTATGGCGCTGGGGAAAAGTTGGTCGGTGTTTCCAAACAAGTAGCGAACGAAAAGACTATCTTTGCCAGAGAGGGTCTGGTCGAAGCGGACATCAAACTGTTCGTCAGGCCGCCGGAGAGGGGTTTGGTTGACGTAATTCACGTTTCCGGGGCTGTTGGGCGACGGGTAGAGCGCCAGGACCTTTTGGGCCACAGAATCGATGCTGGTGATCTTATTTCCCGGGACGGGAGTGCCCACGAGGATCGACGAGCCGGCGTTCGCACTACCCGCCGGGCAGGTATAAAACGATTCGGTGGCGGGTTCAAATAATTGACCCGTGTCGAAGTTCAAGTTTGCCGGACCGCCTGTGCCGCAAAGATTGGCGGTTGTGCCGGTGAGGAAAGAACTAAAATCCCCTCCTTTCTCCGCCGCCGTCGGGACCACGGCAGTGCCTGTCTCGCCTTGGATCAGGCGCAGGCCCTCATAGCTCCCGAAAATGAACGCCCGGTTTTTGCGAATAGGTCCACCCAGCGCCATGCCGTATTGGTTGCGTTTATACGAGGGCCGCGCCGATCCCGGGATCTCCGCGCCAGTTACCGAGTTGGTCTGGTCGTAAGCAAAAAAGTTGCGGGCATCGAAAACTTGATTTCTCACATACTCCCACGCCGATCCGTGAATCTGGTTGGTTCCCGAATTGGTGACCAGGTTCATCGTGGTGCCCGAGCTGAGGCCGGACTCGGCATCATAGCTGTTACTCTCGATCTTGAATTCCTTGGTCATTTCGGGAACCGGCTGCAACGCGAACCCTCCGTTATTAAGGGCGCGGGAGATCATGCCATCGATCAGGATTAAATTGCCGGACGAGCGGCTCCCGGAACCGCTAAAGCTGTTGTCGTTGAATCCGGAACCGTTGCCCGTGGCCGAGGATAACGATCTTCCCGTCGTGTCAATGGTGGCGGGAACCAGGGTCGCCAGGGCGCCCGTGCGCCGCAAGTTGAGAGGCAGATCGAGGATGGGTTGTTCCGAAATGGTAGTCCCGAGGCCGGCGGTGGTCGTATCGACCAAGGGCGCCGCCCCTTGGACTTGCACTTCCTGCGTGAGCTGCCCGACTTGCAGCACCACGTCCATGGTCGCCTGCTGCGCGACATCGAGCGTGATTCCGGAAATCACCTTGGTCGCGAACGAGGGTTTCTGCACCGTAAGCTGATAGGTCCCCGCGACCAGGGAGGTAAAGATGTACTGCCCGGAGGCATTGGAATTAACGCGGGTATCCAAACCCGTACTGACGTTTTTTGCAGTCAGGCTCGCATCAGGGATGACTGCACCTGATTCGTCCGTAACCGTACCCTGCAACCGGGCCGTAACCTCCTGGGCGAAGGTAGGGGGTGCAAATGCCGCCAGAATAACGGACAAAAGAACCACACGCGCGCGCAGGCCAAAAATGTCCAACATGACCGTTGTCCTCCTTTTTCCCAAAACCCGACGCAAAACTTCTAGTGTATGTTTGAAAGCGGTTTTAGAAAGAAAGACTACCCGGACAGAGCCATTTTGGCGCTGCGCCCTATTTACAGTTTTTATCTCATTGTGAAGGCATGTGTCAAGCCTTAAAGTGTGACCAAATGCCTGAAACACGCAGAAAAATGACTACCGACACTAAAAAGCTTGCCCGATAGCTGCGTAGCGCGGACCGCCGCCTTTGCGGTCCGCGCTACAAACTTCTTTGCATAGAGATGCGAGAGATGGCTAGTCAGCAGGATTTTGCTCGGCGCGGGGAGTATAATTGGGATCGGAGCGGCCCTACCCATGGGGACACGATTCGCTGTCGCCATCGCATTCGCATGTTTGGCTGGCCAGCCGCTTGCGCCATGCGCTCGTAAAGCTACTCAAAAGTCTGATTTCCAACCAGCAAAAGCCGTTTCCATTAGCGACGTCGCCATTCCACTCCTTAGCGTAGCCATTGGAACGGTAGTTTTGGATGTCGGGATCACTAAAGAAGGTGAGGTTGACGACGTCCAAGTCCGGCGTGATATTCCGTCGGAAACGGAGGCGGCGGTCCGTTCCGTAAGGGCATGGAAATTCGAGCCTGCCAAGTGTAACGGGAGAGCGGTGCCTTCAAGAGTCACCGTAGCCGTCACTTTCCTCCCGAGGCCGCCAATAGCAGAAGACCGTTCTTCTCTTCCTCCACTGATCCACCAGGATCACCAGGCCCGGCCCGGGTCAAGTTCTAACCCTCCCGAAGTGATTCATGCTGCCTTCCCGAGGCTCCCACCATTCCACTACACATTGGCTGGGACGGTGGTTCTTGAAGCGAGCATCGATCAAGCAGGAAGCGTGCAGCGCACGAAGGTGCTACGCGATGTTCCGCCCTTTACGCCCACGTCCATTCAGGCGCTTGATGATTGGAGGTTCAGACCCGCTAGCATGGACGGCAAGCCGGTCCGATCCAAAGTCGTCCTGGTTTTCTGCTTCCGGCAACCCGCGGGGCCCTGGCCTTGGCCTTAGTTTGGCCCAACGTTCGCACAACAATTCGAATGTCGAGGATCGCCGCGGAGGCGGGAAATCTGCCCCCCCCGCTCGACCCGGGGCAAGGAAGCTGCGCCCGGCATCACGTGCTCTCCTACCCGGTTTTCGCAGATCCGCGACTTTTTGTAAACAAGTGCGACTGTCCCACATGTTGCTGCGCCGGGGCCTCCCAGCTTTTGTTTTTCTTAGCGTGCCCGGCTAAAGCCGGCCTCTATGAAAAGCCAGGGCGTCCGTTCATGGCGACTGTTCTGCAGATCGATTTAATTTGGGGAAGCTGCTCGAAGTCAAGATCAGCCCGCGCAGCGCGTACTCAAGTGGTAGGACCTGTCCTGGGCGCGGTCTTTTCCGGCTGCTCCCAACTGGTAGCCGCGGAGTCGCCGCGGCGACTACGCGGCCACCAGTTGCCGTCACCCGCCCCAGAGCATCGTAGGCAAACTCCGTGGGCTAAAGACATATTGTCATTGGTACATCGGGGAGGTGGATTAGCAAGACGCAGGCAGGATTTTCGTTTGGCAGTCACGGGCAGCAGACATTTTGCCCCTTAACCTATGCAATCGATATGGACTCCTTGTCCATCCCTGTAATGAGTTGTCAAGGAATCTTCCACCTTCGTCGCACAACCCGGCACCTTCCCGTAGCAAAGACGACCTCCGACCGCAGCGGGACGCGATTACTTCTCAAAAAAGCGCTGAGGCAGGCACAGCGGGTAGCCACGGAGCGGGTAGCGCGAGGTATTTGGCTCCGAGCCGAATTCCTCCGCGGCCCTTTCTCATTGCCTGGCAATGAACAGGTCGAGGTTCCGATTTGACGAGCAAGGTAGCGCGGACGTAAACCGCACGTCCGCGCTACCTTGCTTGACGCCGCCATTTGGCGAGCTACGCTCGCCGCTACGACATCAATTTGATCCACTACCGGCGGAAACCCTGCCATTCCGTTTACACCAGCTCGATCGATACCCGTCGCCCCACAATAGCGTCCGGCCGCTGAAGGCTGGAAAGCGGGTTTCCAGTTCGTGTTCGCGACGAGAAACATCGTAACGCTGCTCGTAAGGTCGTTGTTTCAGGAATTAGCGGAGCGGCGGCTGGAGGAATGGCTGGCAATCCTCTGGCGGGAGCAGCGGGTGCTATATTCAATCAGGTTGCCGGAGTTATTGGTAATGACGTGCCGGAATTTCGGCTGATTTCGAGACGTGCCGCCTTCGATCTGGCGCGAAGATTGAACCGGGACCTTCGGAACATTCCAAGAATGCCCGAACTCTTGGATTCGATCCTTACCCGCCCCGAAATGACCGCCCTGGGCATAGCATAGGCCCAGGGCAGCGGCCCGTTCACATGGCCGTATGCGATATGCTCGGATGTTGCGCCTGGTGGTTCAGGGCGGATTGTCGGGCAACCGGAAGTAATCCGTTTCATCAATCACGCGGCCCGCTGGCGGCGATTCTTCCGCTGTCCCCTGGCCGCTTCCAACTTCCGATGCCGCTCGGCGTGAATCTCCTGCTGATGCCCGGCGAGCATATCCTTTGGCGTGATGTAACCGATCGCGCTGTTCAGACGAATGAACGCTTTCTCCCTTTCCAGCGAGGGGAGGGCAAAACTGCCTGAGGGGAGTTCCCTCGCGCGGCGCAATCCGCTATGATGCAGGCCATGGATGCCGCCATCCGCTGCCGCCAGCTTCGCAAAACTTACGACGGTAAAGTTGAGGCTGTCCGCGGGCTCGACCTGGAAATCCGGGCGGGCGAATGCTTCGGCCTGCTGGGTCCCAATGGTGCGGGCAAGACCACCACCATCGAAATCCTCGAAGGGTTGCTGGAGCCGACCTCGGGCGAGGTGGAAATTCTGGGAAAGACCTGGCAGGGGCACGATCGCGAACTGCGTGAGGTTTTGGGAGTATCCCTCCAGGAAACGCGCCTCGGCGAAAAACTTACCGTGCGTGAAACCCTGCGCCTGTTCGCCAGTTTCTATCGCCGCCCACGCGCTCCGGCGGAAGTCATGGCGGAAATCGGTCTCACCGAAAAGGCCGACACCTGGGTGGGCAGGCTTTCCGGCGGGCAAAAACAGCGGCTGGCGGTGGCCACCGCCCTGGTGGCGAATCCCAAAATTCTCTTCCTCGATGAACCTACTACCGGCCTCGACCCGCAGAGCCGGCGCCAGGTTTGGGAGATTGTGCGCCAGTTCCGACAGCGGGGCGGAACCATCCTGTTGACGACGCATTATATGGACGAAGCGGAGCGGCTCTCTGACCGCATCGCCATCATCGACCAGGGATTGACCATCGCTGCCGGCACACCGGGGGAATTGATCGAGAGCCTGGGCGGACACCACATCGTGGAATTCCAAGCCTCCGGTGATGGCCTCGGCGAACCGGAGGCGTGGCGCTCGCTTCCCAGTGTCGAGGCCGTGCACGCGGAGGGTGACAGACTTCTATTAAGCGTGCGCGAGCCCCACGCGGCCATCCCCGCGCTGCTCGCCGCCGTCGAGACCCGCCATGGGCAGTTGCTGCATCTCACCACGCGCCACGCCAGCCTGGAGGACGTCTTCGTGCACCTCACCGGGCGGCACCTGCGCGCGGATTAAGCTGGGTATTGTAAAGGGAATGAAAGGGTTTTCCGCCCTTCGGCTAACCAGGAGGCGAAAGTGAGTGGACATAATGCCGCGCCGGAAAACGGCCGCTGGGAGGGCTACGGGCAACTGCTCCTGGCGCGCCTAAAGGAGATGTACCGCGAGCCGGAGGTGATCTTCTGGGTGTTCGCGTTTCCCATCCTTCTGGCGCTGGGGCTGGGGATTGCCTTCCGCAACAAGCCCGCGGATACCAGTCGCGTCGCGGTCGTGGCGGGCCCGGAGGCAGTGCGCGTGGCGGAGATACTCAGCCCGGCCGCGGGAGGTGCGGTCCGTGCGGAGGTGCTTCCCGCCGCTGAGGCGTTCAACCAGTTCCGGCTCGGCAAGTACGACTTGGTGGTGACGCCCGAGGGCGGCGGGTATGAGTACCGCTATGACCCGGCGCGCCCGGAGAGCGTGCTGGCCCGCAACATCGCCGATGACGCCCTTCAGGCCGCTGCCGGCAGAAAAAATATCGTGCCCTCCTCCGACCACGCGTCAAGCGAGCCCGGCGCCAGGTATATTGACTTCCTGATTCCGGGCTTGCTGGGCATGAACCTGATGAACTCCGGCATGTGGGGCATCGGCTTCGCACTAGTTGACATGCGCCAGCGGAAGCTGCTCAAGCGTTTTGTGGCCAGCCCCATGCGGCGCGGCGATTTTCTTCTGGCCCTGGCCAGCAGCCGGCTGGTGTTGATGCTGATTGAACTGGTGCTGCTGCTCGGTTTCGGCGTGCTGGTTTTTCACCTGCGGGTCATGGGTTCGCTGCTTTCGATCCTGGTCATCAGCACGCTCGGGGCGCTTTGCTTTGGGGGTGTGGGACTGCTCACGGCGAGCCGTGCTCAAAAAATCGAGACGGTCAGCGGGCTGATTAACCTGGTCATGATGCCGATGTGGATTTTTTCCGGCGTCTTCTTTTCCTATGAACGATTCCCCGCACTCCTCCAGCCGTTGATCAAAGCTCTGCCTCTCACCGCGCTGAATGACGCCCTGCGCGCCGCAATCCTCGAGGGCACGCCGCTCGCCCACCAGGAGGTATGCCTGCTCGTGCTGAGCCTCTGGGGCGTCGGTTGCTATTTCCTGGCGCTGCGCTGGTTCCGCTGGACATAAGAGAGCATTCCTGGCTCCCGCCTGATACATCCCAATGCTCACCGTTTTCTCAAGCTCACGGCCAATCCACCCCCCTGCATGTAGAATATGGTTTCGAGCTCGGGGTTGATTGTCACGGCTTTGACATAATTCGGCACCATATCCACATTATGGGCCAGGATCAGACCGCCCGGCCGCACCCAGGGGAGCAGTTTGTTCAGGTAATCCACATAGCCGGGCTTGTCGGCATCGATAAAAGCCACATCAATAGGCGCTTTCAGCTTTGCGACCTGTTCGTGAGCGTCACCTTCGACCACCGTGACCAGGTCCTCCACGCCGGCGTCCTTGAAGTGCCCACGCGCCATCGACGCCCGCTCGTGATCAATTTCGAAAGTGGTCAGGTGGCCGCCGGTTTTCTCGAGCGCCAGGCAGAACCAGAGGCCTGAATATCCCGTCGAAGTGCCGATCTCCACAACCCGTTTGGCGTCCGCTGCCTCCGTGAGCAGGCGCAATGCCGCGCCATCTTGCGCAGGGACGTTGAGGTAGGTCCGGTGCAACTTCACCATGTGATCCATGATCGCCAGGATTTTCCGCTCCGCTTCCGTCTGCGCAACGGGTGGATTCGGTGGAAGGGGCGCGCGTGCGGGCCGTTCCTGGCCGCCGACCACGCTCACCCCTGCCAGTAAAACGCCCAGGAAAAGCCCCGCGCGTTTCGTCATTTTCGACCTCCCTTCAAACACCGCGCTGGATTCGAGCAAACCTGCCGATCTCACCCGCGGCCTGCACTACTGCCCCGTGAGCCGGAAGGAATAATCACCTGACCCCACGTCAATGGCAAAATCATTGTGTTCTTCCATCGCCTTGGCAATTCCCGAATCTCCGGAAATGAACCGGCCCTTCTCCCAAATCAACCGGCCACTTTCCTCAATGACGAAATCCGACATCCCCCTCGGCTTGGGGATAACCACATGAGCGTCAGCGCCCACGGGAATCGTCACGTTTAATGTCACCGCGCCCAAGTGATGGGTCCAGGAAGAGGTGAGCGGGCCACGAATCGTTTCCACCGTAGCAGTCGTCCAATCGAGGTCTTCCACAATTTGGGGTTGGATACGGATATGCCGATACCCAGCGCCGCCTGCGTCCACATTGATGCCCGCCAGCGCCTGGTAAAACCATGCGCCCACGCTGCCGAACATCGCGTGATCGTGCGAGTTCATCCCGTGCCCGGTCTTCTCCTGCCACAGTTCCCAGAGCGTGGTGGCGCCTTGGGAAATCATATACCCCCAACTGGGGTAGGTGGTTTGTATCGCCAGGTCATAAGCCAGATCGGAGCGTCCCACAGCCGTGAGGGCCGGCATCAGGAACTTGACGCCTATAAAACCGCTCGTGATGTGGGTATTATGATAATAGACGATGTTATTGGTGAGGTTCATGGCCACGGCACTGCGCCGGTCGGCGGGAACCAGGTCCAGGAAAAGCGCCATGGCGTTGGCTGTCTGCGTGCCGTTGGCGTACTGGTCGCTATCGGCATGAAAGAACGTGCGGTTCAAGGCCTCGCGAATTCCCTGCGCAAGGCGGCCGTAAGAATCTCGATCCGTCTGGTTCCCCAGAACCTGCTCGACTCGGGCGAGGGTCTCCACACTGACGTAGTACCAAATATCCGCAATGTAATCATACGGAGTATGCTCAATCTCCACCCAATCCCCTTCGTGACCCAGGTGGGCGCGGAAAACATCATCGGTCGCCTGGCTACGGAGGAACTCCACGTATTTCTTCAGACCGTTCTCGTTTTGCTCCAATATACGTCGATCCCCGTACTGCTCCCACATGTACCAACAAAGCAGAGGGTAGGCCGTCTCCCAGCCGAGGTCTGCCGGGTACATGCCGTACTTACGAGGGACCGTGGAGGGAAGCGCCCCGTCCGGCCCTTGGGCGTCACGGATGTCGCGGATGAAGTTGGTGTAGAACGCCGCCATATCAAAGTTGAGCATGGCTTCTTCCGCGGTCGCCTGCGCGTCACCCAACCAGCCCATCCGCTCGTTGCGTTGGTCGCAATCGGTGGGAACGCTCATAAGGTTGGTGAGCTGGGACCAGCGAATAAGCCTCTGGATGTCATTGAGGATGGGCTTGGAGGCCAGAAAGCTTCCCGTCGTATTCACGGATGTGTGCACCACGCGCCCGCGCAACGAATCCAGACTGGGCGTTCCGGGGAACCCCGTCACCTCCACATAACGGAACCCGTGATAGGTGAACCGCGCCTCGTAGGTCTCCATCCCTTCTCCACGCAGGACATAAATATCGCGGGATTTAGCCGTATTGATCGTCGCCCGATTGAGCATGCCGTTCTCATAAAGCAGTTCGGCGTAACGCAGAGTGACTTGGGTCCCTGCCGCCCCTCGCACTCGCAAGCGGGCCCACCCGCTCATGTTCTGTCCCATGTCGAAAACGTACACCCCGGGCTGGGGACTGGTGAGACGCACGGGGACGATCGTGTCGACCACCCGGATCGGCGGCATCATCTGAGATGACCGAACGCCGGCGGAGCCTTCCACGACTTGCGCCGCGCTCCAGCCGGAGTCCGCGAACCCCGGCGCGTCCCATCCCGCCGTTTCGCGGCGCGCGTCGTAGACTTCGCCGTCGTAAACGCCGTCCTCGACGATCGGCCCGCGCAGGGTTTTCCAGGAGCCATCGCTTGCGACGCTCACCTGCCGGCCGCCCTCCAGTTCGACACTCATTTGCAGGAGAAAGGCGGGTGATGGGTAATAGGCGAAGTCCGCAAACTGGGTTGCCCACCCTCCGCCGAGCATGACCGCGATCGCGTTTGGCCCCTCCCGCAGCGCCGAAGAGATGTCATACGTCGTATAAAGAACCCGTTGAGGATAGGTCGTCCATCCCGGGTCTAACACATTCTGGCCAATCCTCTTTCCGTTTACCCTTAACTCGTAATAACCCAAGGCGGTAATATAGACGCGGGCATCAATGACCTTAGCGTCCAACGTAAAATCTTTGCGGAACTCATTGCCTTTGGCGCTCCCGCCGCTGATCCAAGACCCCGTCCACTCTTCTCGTGACAAGAGTCCCATACCAAACCGCGCCGGCCGGCTGTAGTCGCTGCCCTTCCCTTCCTTGTCCCAGTAGCGCACTTTCCAGTAGTAGGTCCGGCCACTTACGAGCGCCCTGCCGGCATAGACTACCTGGGTGGATTCCTCGGATGGCACCTTGCCGCTGTCCCATTGGTCACCGCGATCACGCCCCAGTGCGTCCGGCTTGGTGGCAACCAGCACCTGGTAGGCGGACTGCTTCTCGGCGCGTTCGGAATGCGCGAGCACCCAGGAAAATCGGGGCTGCGGCGTGTCAACCCCCAAAGGGTCGGAGAGGTACTCACATCGCAAGTTCGAGGGCGATTGGGGTCCGCCGGCCGTCTGTCCATAGGACAATACAATGCCGCACCACACCGGCAAAAACCCCACCAGGACAAACCTTGTTAAAGACCTCATCATTTTGAACATGACCGTTTCCTCCCTAAAAACGCACCTCGACTTCCATAGGCCCCTTTTTTAAAGGCAAGCGGATGCGCTGCTGGGCAGGATCGAAATCCCGCCAGGGCTGACCATCGATCTCGACAGACCGTAGAGGCTTGGCGTCGGGGACGCGGACGACCAGCCAGGCAGCCTTAAAGGGATCCCGCGCCGGCAGTTCGACGCTGACGTGCGCCCCGTCCGGGGTGGCTTCCGTGCGAAAGCTCGTGGGGCCAAAGTATGTCGCCGCGTTGCGAACTTCCATCTTTTCTCCGGGAGCCCACCATCGTCTGGGGACGCCCTCCGCGAGCCACAAGGTGCCGCCATCTTCGCGCACCAGCAAGTCTCGCAATCGATTCACGAATTTCGCTTCATCCGGAACCTTATAAAACGGCCCACTGGGTGATGCCCATTGCCGATACTCTTCGGTGAAAACATTCACGTCCGGGTAATAACACGCGACGAAGTCGTTGTAGAGGTTACGGAGGGCCGCAGGAATTTCGTTACGGCGGAGATAGGCCAGAATGGGGTTCTGAAGGTTAGCCTGAAACACCATGCCTCCCCGGCTGAACCAATACCGGTCGTCAACCCAGCCGTGCACGAAGAGGCCGAGGGAAGTTGACAGGGTTGCGTTGTCTTCCCAATCGTCGAGGACCCAGTCTGCCAGGGGCTCGTCAGGATGAAAGGTGTCCATCGACAGGAGGAGCATCGCCCCATAGAGCACTTCCCGCGTGGCAGAAAGCCGGTAAGTAGGCAGAACTTTTTCAGGATAGCGCGAATAGTAAGCGACGCGAAGGGGCCCGAAATGCCGTATCCGTTGGTACGGGCGGGTGGGAACGTAAGGGACATAGGTGTTGTCGCGCAACCGGATGACGGGCGCCCTCCGCGCGGCGCGCAGCACAGCCTCACGCAAGTCCTGGGTATAGGCCTGTGCTTCCTGGGCGTACAGCCCGGCGGAGGGATCGCCCGCCTCTTCCAGCGCCTGCGCGAGCCGCGTCATACCCGCGGCCGCCAGGGCATTCACCGCAAACCAATGTCCCCAATCAGCGTTATCTTCCAGGTGTCCGGCGGGCAGCAGCCCATACTCGGGAATCTTCTCTCCCCCATCGTGAAGCTCGGTGAGTTTCCGCTGCCGGATGACCCAGTCCGCTGCCCTCCTCATGCCGGGGGCGGCACGGCGGAACCATTCTTTATCGCGCGTGAAGAAATAATGTTCGCCGAGCGCCCAGAGCACAGTGCCGTGGTCGAGGTTATACTCTGCCGCAGTGTAGTCATAGTCGTTGTCGACCCGCGCCCCGTGGTAGACCTCGCGTTGGTCACCCACGAAGGTTCCGTCAAAAGGCTTGGAACCCTGGAGCCGGAGGAAGGATTCAAGATACATGGCGGCAAGAGCGTGATCGCCGAGCGCGTCGAGCATGACGCACTGGTAGGCCGCCTCGTTGTCATAAACGGGATAGCCGTAGCTTGCCGCCGGGACCATATTAAGGCCGCTTTTCGGATCCTTGGTAGTACTAATCCGGATGTGCGGAATAATGGCCTGCGCAAAGCTCACGAACCGCCGCTCAGGGACATCGAAGGGAACGGCGTGGGCAGTGACTTGCCGCCAATAATCCACCACGCGGGCCCGTTCCTGGTCATAGTCGAGGCTCGCCAAGCGGGTCCGCTCCTGCCGCGAAAGTCGTGGAATGAAGGGCAGAAGAACAAATACGTCTTGCGCTCCACCGGCCCGCAAAGGGACCTCGGCGTGAATTCCGTGTAAGGTTTTTGCTCCATCGGGGACGGCCACCGGCACCACCGAGGCGGAACCCGGCAGCCGCACTCGCGCCCGAACCTGTTGTCCGTCTGTGGTTACGAGTTCGCTCTCTCGATAGGAAAGTTCCTCATCAGGGTCGGTCGCGAGCCACAGGTGGGATACCGCCGCTCGCGCGCCAGGATTGCGGGCGGTAATCTTCAACATCAGCACGGCAGGCGTCTGTTCACTGCGCTGAGGGTCATCCGGCCCCAGCGGTCCCGTGAGCAAAGTAGCGAAGCCCTCCTCACGATAGTCAATACCGTCGGTCGTCCACTGCGCGGTGACCACGGGGAGGTAATTTTCCAGCACGGAGAGCTTGGAATCCGTCGAGGCCGGCCGGTAGTGGGGCCTTGCGCCCGTGCCGACGCGCCAGGTGATCCGGTCGCCCTGCCATTCCAACCGCCGCAATTCCGTCCCTTTGGCTTTCGTTCCGGCTTTGCTGATGGTGATGTTGCCTCCCCATTCGAAGGCAAACTTCTGCCAGCTCGAGTCGGCGGCAAGGGGCAGGTACAGCCTTCCACCCTGGCGCTCCACCGGATCGAGCGCGGGAATTTCGCTCGCGGCGCGCTCGTAGGTTTGCTCCGGTTCCATCGAGAGCTTTTCGCGAATCTTTTCACCCTGCCGCACGATGGAAGGTGAGAACTCGCGCCGGTCGGAAGCAAGCGTCACATAAGCGTGAAAATCCGGAATGAAGACGGGCCCTTTTTCCACATCCGGCGTCGCAAAGGAAAAAGTTCGCTCTCCCGCCTCGAGCGTAACGATCGTTATATCCTCAGAACCCGGCAGCGAGGGATCCGCGACGACCAGGTTCAAGACCAAACCTTTTGCCTCACCCTGCGTAGTGAGATGGAATCGATCCTTTTCCGCCGTGTCCCCCACGCTGCCCTTCCAGGTCCGCAAACTGGCGAGCCGCCCGTTGTAAACTCGAACTTTGCCCTCCCAGGTCTGTGCCGCGGTCTCTCCCGCGCCCAGCTCCATGCGCAATTCGAGAGGCTTTTCTTCGGAACCGGAGAAAACTTCCACCGTTTCCAGGGCGGGCTTTGCGGCGAACGCTAGCCGCAGCTTGAGCGTGCGCCGATAGCCCACGCCCGGCAGGTTGTTGGCCTTGGGGTTTTCGGCCGGGGTGAGAGGCGCAAAGGTGAAACGGCACGTTGCACCCTGGCAATCGGCCTTGGTGACCGCTCGCAGCCATTTTCCCTGCCAGGGATCATCCTCAGGGTCTTCAATGGTGGGCATGTGCGGGGGTGGGTAAGGCCATTGGCGGAACCAGTACTCGACCGTCGCCGAGGGAATGTTTTCGCCTGCCCGAAGTCGCACGCGCACGGCCCCGATGTCGCGCGCCTCGGCCCACTCGAGACCATAGATAAACCGCCCGTCCGCTGCCCGCCTGGCTTCCGTTCCGGCGTGCTGCGGCTCGGCATATTCAAACGCCACCTGCGATGTGTGCTGGTCTGCGATGCAACAAAATCTGGCAAAAGGGGCAATATCAAATTCTGTAGCATGAGCGGATATACTTGCTAAACATATGTAGAGCCCGAGGGGAATGAGGCCCATCCGTTTCATGCGCACTTCTCCTCTTCCATCGGCATGGCCGCCGCCCTGTTCCCGAAATCGCATCCCATCGGCGGTAAAGCATAGCAGTTTATTGAAAAACCTGCTGGCCGCTGCGATTTTGCCGTTATGACAACATACATGCGGCACGTAGGCGCCACCCACTGGACACAAAACGGCAGAAGATGAGGGCCCTTTCGGGGATCGCTCTCTCCAGACGGTACACGGTTGGCTATCGTCGCAGACAGTTGTGTTGTCGAGGTTCACCCACTTCCCTTTGCTAACGGTAAGCAGGTCAATCACATCTGCTTGGAAAGCTTTTTGCCCGCGTTTTGGGAGTGCGCAGAGACAGCGCACAATGTTACCACCGCAAGAACGAGCATCAAGGGTGATAGAACCCGGGCAATATTATGCTGGAAATGTTTGTGAGGACTCATGCGATCAGCATTAGAGTTCAGCCCATACTTAATGCAAAACCTTGTTTTCGATGTCCTGGGCTTTCTTAGCTTTTGCGATGTCGTCCTTCAATTCGGTATTCGTAGGATCCAGTTTTAGTCCTTCCGCATATGAGGCGATCGCCGAATCGTATTCCCCGCGCTTCAAGTAAAAATCCCCCTCAGCAATCCTCGCTTTGACCGCCTTCGTGTCAACGACGGGCGCCGTCGGCTCGACCGGTTTGGGCTCCGGTTTCACTGTCTTCGAGAGATGGTGATGCGGACCTGGCTCCGGCTTGGGCGTCGGCTCAGGCTCAGGGTTCGGCACTGGCACAGGGTTAGGTGCAGTCACAGTGACGTAAGCTGAGGGGGTCTGTGAACCTCCCGCACCGGTAGCGGTCAGGGTATAGGTGGTCGAGGCCAGCGGGGTAACCGAGGCGGAACCCTGTGCCTGAACCTTACCCACTCCCGGTTCCAAATCCAAGTCCGTGGCGTTCTGGGAAAACCAGGTTAAGGTGACGGATTGGCCTTTCTGAACGGTATTCGGTACTGCACTCAGCGAAGCGGTCAGAGTCGCCGGGGGAGGCGTTGGCCGCGTGAGGATATACAAGAGCCCACCACCCAACCCCACGATCAGGATGACCAGCGCCGCCCACTTCCCCCAATGCGATTCGGGAGGTTGGGGCCTTACCACTATGGGGGGTGAAATCTGCTGCTGTTGTTGAACTGGGGGCCGCGATTGCTGCTGCACGACCCTTTGCGGCTCAAGCGGCCGAGGCTGCGGCTGCGGAACCTGCGGCCGGGGGGGAATCTGGCCCCCCACGAAAGACAAGTCGGGCCCGGACGTGGGGCGCAGGCCACCTGCCTCCATCACCTCGTCGGTAGTCACCAAGCGCGTGCGGACCGAGTCCACACTGGCCATCTGCCTTTCAGCCTTCTCGATCTCCTGGATCAGCGCTCGTCCGGTGGCTGGCCGCATCTCACGATTCTTCTCCAGCAGACGCATGGTCAGGACGGCCACCGCCTCCGGTACTTGCAGCTCCGGATGCAGCACCCAGATGGGAGCGGGGGGCTTTTGCATGTGCGCGAGGAGCATCTCCATGGTCGTGTCGGCCTTGAAAGGCAGATCCGCGGTCAGCATCTGGTACATCACGATGCCCAAGGAGTAAAGGTCGGCGCGGCCGTCCAACTCGTCGCCGCGTTTCCCCATGGCTTGCTCCGGAGACATGTACTGCGGCGTGCCAATGACTACGCCCGTGCCGGTCAAAGTCAGGCCCTGGCCCTCACCGATGCGAGCCTCTTTCACTTTGGCAATTCCGAAGTCGAGAACTTTCACCATCTCGCCCTCCGGCGTTTCCACCAGGGCGATGTTTTCCGGTTTGATGTCGCGATGGACCATACTCAGCCGGTGCGCCGCATCGAGCGCAGCCGCTGCCTGTTTTACGATGGTGCACACGCGCGCCGCGGGGAGAGGACCTTCTTCGCGGATAAGCTTCTTCAGGCTTTTACCCTCGATGAACTCCATGACGATGAACGGCCGCCCGTCTTCAGCCTCGTCAATGTCGTCCACGCGTACGGCGTTAGGGTGCTGAAGTTTGCGGGTGATCTTCGCTTCGTGCATGAAGCGCTTCACGAAGAGCTCGTCGCTCATCAACTCCGGGGCGATCACTTTCAGCGCTCGCATTTCGTCAAACGCCAAGTGCAAGGCCTTGTAAACTGCGCCCATTCCGCCCTGTCCCACTTTACTGAGCAAGCGGTATTTCCCGCGGATCACACTCCCTTCCGACCAGGTACCGATTTCTTGCAGTGGAGTGCCATCCTGGGGGCAAACGGCGAAATTGTTCGGATAACTTCCTTGGCACGTCGAGCACATCTTCATGAGATTCCCTAATCACCCCAGATTCGCCAAAGTATACCACGAGCTGACAATAAGAAAATCGGGTCAAGGCGACTTGGCTTTAGTGATGTGCAAAATCTACTTGGAGGTCCCAACCCAGGGCTTAACTCCACGACCAGCGGGACTTTCTTTGTATTGCCAGTGGTCATTTGGTGCGCGGGAACTGGTCTCGAATCCCGGACATCGCTTGCCCTCCCGCCCGGCCTTTGGCCCGCCTCGGGGGGGTAAACAGGCATCGCTTTATTCTGCCGGGATCTGTCCAAAGGGAATCGGCGCGCGATACTCCCAGTCAGCCGTGACGTTGGTTTTGTACCGGAACAGTTTGCAGACTTCGCAAAGCTGTGCCACTGCGTAAGGGCTTTCCTGATCGTGCCATCGGTGGTGGCACGTGCCCGCCAGAGGCTTCTTTTGCTCTGGCAAATTGGATTCATCCATTATTATCCATCCTGAACGATCAAAGGGTCCCTTTGGAGTCGAGTATCGGTGATATTGGTTTTGTAACGCCGCAATCCTTCACTTGATCTTCACCAGCACCACGCCATGTTTTGGAACGACCGCCTTGAAGCGATCCTGCACGACGCCAAGATCCCTCCTGGCCCAGAGGTCGCGCACGTCTACCGCATCCCCCACGCCGATATCCCGGAAGTTCGCAGTCACGCGCATGGCGGATTCTCCCCGATTGAACAAGCCCACGGCCTTACCTCCGTCGGCGAGCGGTTTCACCCAGACCTCCAGTGGGCCTTCCTGCGCAACGACATAGGCCTGAATGCCTGCCGGGTCCTGATCCACCGCGATGACTTCCGGGTTGGTCAGAATCTCCCGGGTCTCGGGAGTCATCTTGGAGAGGTCGTTTCCCGCGAGCAACGGTGCGGCTAGAAGGCACCACAGACTCATGTGCGTAAGATATTCGTCGTGCGTCATTCTGCCATTCCCGACTTCCAGCATGTCAGGATCATTCCAGTGGCCTGGCCCCGCAAAGCGTTCCAGGCCGCTTTGTCCGAAACCGATATAAGCCATGCTATCGTAGTTGTCGCGAATGTCATCGGTCGTGCGCCACAGGTTCCCGCCCACCGACGGCCCCCACGACCAGACGCGGTCCATCCCGTATTGGCAAAGGCTGAAGACGATGGGCCGGCCGCTCTTCACCAGCGCCTCATGCATCTTACGGTAAGCCGCGATCTGTGCCGGGACGTCGCCCTTAAAACTGCAATAGTCGTACTTCAGATAATCAAATCCCCACTGTGCGTAAGTCTTGGCGTCTTGCTCCTCGTGGCCTAAGCTGCCCTCGTAACCCGCGCAGGTCTTAGGGCCGGGCGATGAGTAGATGCCGATCTTCAGCCCTTTGCTGTGGACGTAATCGGACAGCGCCTTCATGTCGGGAAACTTTTCATTGGGCCGGATGAACCCATTCTCGTCACGCTTGCCCTGCCAGCAGTCATCGATGTTCACAAACGTGTAGCCGGCGGCCTTCATCCCATTGCTGGCGATAGCGTCCGCAGCGGAGCGCACATCGGCTGCCGTGACCTTGCAGGCGAAATGATTCCAACTATTCCAACCCATAGGAGGCGTGCGCGCCAGCCCCGTGTCCTGTGCGAATAGGCTGCAACTTAGGGCAAACGCGAGCATGGCAAGACACATGGCCCGCAAGCACTCGCGAATAAAACTGCTTTTCATAGCATGGCTCCTGGCAAGAGATTCGTGTCGCTTGAGTATTTCCTCTTTGCAGATACGTATGACGCGCGCAGTTTACTACCTTGCACCGCAATCGTCCAGTTCGACCGTCAAGGTAACCTGCCCCCCAACCACAAGCGTCTATGTCAAATTATGTATCAATCGACCCACGTGGGCCGCTGGTTGCGAGGATTCCGCGGTTTGGTCCCCCGGGGCAGCTTACTTCTCGCCGGTTTTCTTCTGACGGCCGTAAGCGCGACGCCCGTAAGCGGCCCGCATGGAAGTGTCGAAGTCGTGGCCGAGCCGGCCTCGATCGAGCCGGGGCGAGCTTTCTGGGTGGGATTGCACTTCCAGCTCGAAAAGGGCTGGCACATTTATTGGACGAACCCTGGGGATTCCGGCGAGCCTCCCAAAGTTCAGTGGAGCCTACCGGCGGGGTTTCGAGCCAGCCCGCTCAACTGGCCGATTCCGCGCCGAATCCAGGATCACTCCTTGATTGATTACGGTTACCAGGATGAGGTCCTTCTTCCCGTTGAAATCCAGCCGCCAGCGGGCCTCGGCGCGGGTCATGATGTGCAGTTGGGCGCATCCGTTAAATGGTTAGTCTGCCGGGAAGTCTGCATCCCCGGGCATGCAACCTTGACCCTAACTCTCCCGGTAAAGAAAGCGGCACCTGGGCAGCCATCTTCGTGGCACCCCCTGTTTATCCGAACAAGAGCCGACTTGCCGAAACCCGCTCCCCAGGCCTGGAAGCCGGCGGCGCGCCTGGAGGGCCAGAGGTTTCTTCTCAACGTGGAAACCGGGAAACAGGAGACCGCAGCGGTTTTCTTTCCCTTTGAGCCAAACCAAGTTGAAAACGCTGCCCCCCAGAATGTAAACTCTTCCTCTCGGGGATTGCTGTTAGAACTCCAAAAGTCGGACCTGTTACTGAAGCCTCCTCCATACCTTGCCGGTGTACTGGTGGTGGCTTCAGGCGCGGGGTACGTAATCCAAGCGCCAGTGGTTATGCCCGATTCCAAACGGACTCATTGAATTTACGAGCGGAGAGGTCGCTTGATGGTACGCAAATCAGTTCGTTTTGCCTTAGCAAGCATGGCGTGCCTCGTTACGGTGGCCGCCTGGGCTGTGCAGCCGGGCAGTCCCGCGCCGGACTTTAACGCCCAAGACACCCATGGCCAAACTCACACGCTTTCCGAGTACAAGGGGAAATACGTGGTTCTCGAGTGGCACAATCGAGAATGCCCTTACACTCACAAACATTATGCGAGCGGGAACATGCAACGGCTTCAGCAGGAGTGGACCTCCAAGGGCGTGGTCTGGTTCACGGTGATTTCATCCGCTCCCGGGCAGCAAGGTTACATGACAGCGGACCAGGAAAACGCTTACCTCCAACAAGTAAAAGCCTCGCCCACTGCGGTGTTGCTCGATCCTTCGGGACTACTCGGACACCTCTATGGCGCCAAGACGACGCCGCACATGTTCATCATCAATCCGGCCGGTGTCCTGATTTATAACGGCGGGATTGACGACAAGGCGACGACCGACCAGAGCGACATCCCGACAGCTCGAAACTACGTATCGCAGGCGCTCGAAGAAGCCATGGCGGGCAAGCCCGTGAGTGAGCCGGTCAGTCGTCCCTACGGATGTTCGGTCAAGTACGCGCGATAACTGTTGGCTGGCGGAGGAGCTTTTATCATGCAATTGTGCATCGGATGGCTACTCCTTTTTCTTGTGTCAGTCAGGGCAGGGGCTCAAAGCGTGCCCTTGCCGGAGGCTACCCCGTGGCAGCACGACCGAGCCGCGGCCATTTCCCTGACGTTTGACGACGGCTTGCCCTCCCAACTCGACCATGCCGGGCCGATCCTGAGAAAGCATCATCTCACGGGAACGTTTTTTGTCATCACCGGTGGGGACGCGTGGCGCAACCGCCCCGAGGACTGGCGCAAGCTCGCGGCGGAGGGAAACGAAATCGCCAGTCACACCGTAAACCACCCCTGCCTGCTCAAGGAGATCAAACCGAATTCTCTGCCCTACACTCCCGAGATGATGAGAGCAGAATTGCGCGATAGCGCCCAGGCGATTATCTCGCGGCTGGGGATCACCCGTGGCCTGACGTTCAACTATCCCTGCGGCGAGATGACCTTCGGACCTCCGGAGGAGCAGTCACGCAATCAAGCTCACTATCTTGACGATGTGGCGGAGTTCTATTTTGCGGCGCGCGCGGATAGTGCTGGTTCGCCGGTGGACCCGGAAGAAATGAATCCGCTGACTGTGAACACCCTCGGCGGGGGCACCGGGGAAGATTTTCCTGGTCTTTTGGCCAAGATGAGGCCTGCCCTCGATCATCAATTGTGGGGCGTGCTTGTCTTCCATGGCGTAGGGGGTGACTACCTCTCCATAAGCGCGGAGCCTTTCGACCAGCTTGCGAGCTACCTTGAACAGCACCGCGAGATCTGGTGCGCTCCATTCGGAGATGTGTTCCGCTATATCCAAGAGCGCAAGACGCTGGAGGTCCACCCAACAGAATCTGCCCCTCGGCGAGTTCAATTCGCCCTGCGTTGGCCCATGGACCCGAAGATTTATGACGTGCCGCTGACTCTCAAGTGGATGTTGCCGGCAGGCTGGACGGCATGCCAGGCGGAGGCAGACGGCCGGCCTCTGGCGTGCCCGACGTCAGGGGAGCCGGACCAGAGAATGGTGCTTGTCGACGTTCCGCCCCAAACGAATACGATCGCGTTCGAGGCAAAATAAGGTTTACCACCTGACTGCAAAATGCATCGTTTCCGATACAATATGCCTTTCGCGCCACTTGCAGGGGAGGGCCGGTTTTGCTAAACATGGAAAGCGATGCTGACGGACCGTCCTCCCCGTAACGCTGCGCTGCGGACCCAGTTCCTGGAAAGCGACCAACTTCGAAACCTCCTGGTGCCTTCAGACGATCGCTTGCGCGTGGCCGCGAAGTCACTCGAATCGGCCTTGGGCGATGGTGCAAGTGCGATCGTCCGGCAGTCCTGCAGCGAGTTTCTGGCCCTTGCCTCCGAGTTTTACGAAGTCAAGCCCCCGGGAATTCATGTGCTTGCCTCGCGGCCCATCCGGGTTCGCGAGGGTGGTGGGGGCACGGAACTGTTCGGGGACTACACGCCCGCTACCCTAGTTATCAGGGTCTGGATGCGGACGGCCATCCGCAAACAGGTCACCTCCTTCGGAACCTTCCTCAGTACCCTCTGCCATGAGTTTTGCCACCACTTGGATTATCACCAGTTCAAATATCGTGACTCATGGCATACCCGTGGCTTTTACGAGCGCACCGCGGCACTTTACCACCATGCGCGCGGAACGCCACCGAAGCGGCTGTTCTGGTTGGCGGGGCCGGGCGGGCGCTGGCGAATTGACTGGCCGCGGACCAATCGCGGAGGCTGAGGCGGCCGGCCCCGTGTGAATGCCTATGACTGTAGTGGCGGTCTCCGCCCGCCGTTGTGGAATTCGGCGGTCAGAGGCCGCCGCTACGACCGGCAAGATGCCGCCGATCTTCATTGGGCCGGAAAAATTCGGTGTATACTTGAATCCGCAGGCTGGTTTGGAAATCCTGGCGCAGGATTTCTCTCCAAAGAGTTAGGATCGTCCCCAGAGCAAGGAAAGCAAGTCAGCAATAGACTGTGCCGTGAGCGGAGTGGCATGGCTCGGTGCTGCCTCAGGGGCGCACCGGGACTGTCGATTCACTCCCAGAGGGATATTCCGTGGCGAACGAGGCGGGGTCCGCTCGAAAATCGATCAGGCGCGATTGGATCTTCACGGTGGCGCTCGCGACGGTTCTGGTCGCGGGTTGGAACGCACGCTCGGCGGGAGCGCCAGCTCAAGAAAAACAGAAGACCCCAATCGCCGCCAAACCGGGAGCCAGCCGGGGCGGGGAGGCGCTTTTCCGGGTAAATTGCGCGGACTGTCATGGGCTCGATGCGCGCGGGGGAAGTCAAGGACCCGACCTCACCGCCAGCCGGACGATGCACAGCGCGAGTGATGCCGCGCTCATCCGGACGATCACCAAAGGCGTTCCCGGAACCGCTATGCCTGCCAACGATCTTTCCGAACGAGAGACCCTCTTGGTCATCGCTTATATCCGCACTTTGCGCGGTGGCGCTCATCTCCCCGTCACCGGCGACCGCGAAAGAGGCAAAACCATTTTCTACGGCAAAGGAAACTGTTCGAGTTGCCACATGGTTAACGGCTTGGGAGGGCGCCTGGGGCCGGACCTCTCCGCAGTCGGGGCATCCCGGTCCATTCAATACTTGACCGATTCGATCCGGGAGCCCAGCAAGGAACTGACCGAGGGGCTGGGACAATTAAACAGCCAATTCGAATCGCCGGCCATCTACGAATCCGTCACCGTAGTGACCCAAGATGGCCGGCGCATCGTTGGGGTACCCAAGAATGAAGATAACTTTTCACTCCAGTTACTGGATGTGAATGAGCGGCTTCATCTGTTCTTGAAAAAGGACCTCAAGGAGGTCGTTCATGAACGAAAGTCCCTCATGCCTCCCTACGACGAAAGCGCCATCAGCAAGACGGAACTCCGAGACCTTCTGGTGTTTCTCGAGAGCCTGCACCCAAGTAGCGTGGGGACCGGAGAACGACAGACATCGGCGAAGGCTGCAAATAAGTAACCGGGCAAACAAACATGCGAATAAGTAATCATGCACTTGTAATGGGCTTGCTCCTGGCATGTGTCACCGCTCCGGCCTTCTCGCAAGTCACCTTCGATCGGCTGCTGAAAGCGACCGAGGAGCCGCAAAACTGGCTCACCTACTCCGGCAACTACGCGGGCTGGCGCTACAGCACGCTCGACCAGATTAATGTTTCGAACATCGGGAAACTCCAGGCGCAATGGGTTTTCCAAAGTGGCGTGCAGGGGCTCTTCGAAACCACTCCCCTGGTCGTGGATGGTGTCCTTTACGGAACCGGCCCGGAGGATGTCGCTTTCGCCGTGGACGCGCGCACGGGCAAGGCAATTTGGCGGTACAAGCGGGCCCTTCCGGAGAAGATGACGATCTGTTGCGGCCACGTCAATCGGGGTTTTGCAATCCTCGGCTCGAAGGTTTTTATGGCGACGCTCGATGCCCACGTGATCGCCCTCGATACCAAAACCGGAAACCTGGTGTGGGATGTGGAAGCTGCGGATCCCAGCAAGGGTTACAGCTTTACCCTGGCGCCGCTCGTGGTCAAAGACAAAGTCGTGGTCGGGGTCTCCGGAGGCGAATACGGCATCCGGGGATTCATTGACGCCTACGACGCCAACACCGGCAAGCGCGTTTGGCGCCACTACACTGTACCGATTCCCGGCGAGCCCGGCGCCGAGACATGGAGCGGGAATTCCTGGAAAACCGGCGGCGCGCCCGCCTGGATCACGGGCTCCTACGATCCCGAACTGAATTTGCTCTATTGGCCCACCGGGAATCCTTCCCCTGATTTGTATGGCCGCGAGCGCCAGGGAGACAACCTCTTCAGCGACTGCATGCTGGCGCTGGACGCGGATACCGGCAAGCTCAAATGGTATTTCCAATTCACCCCGCATGACGTGTATGACTACGATGCCACGGAAGTACCCATCCTCCTGGACGCCGAGTGGAACGGCCAGCCGCGCAAGCTGCTGATCCACGCCAATCGCAACGGATTCTTCTATGTGCTGGATCGCGCAAGTGGCCAGTTCCTGCTCGCCAAACAATACGCTAAGGTGACTTGGGCGAAAGGGATCAACGCGGCGGGGAGGCCTATCCCGCAATTCCAAGACCTTCCCCTTTCCGGAACCACGAATCTCTGCCCCAGCGTGTTGGGATCGACCAATTGGTTTTCACCCTCCTACAACCCGCAAACCGGGTGGGTTTATGTCTCAGCGTTCGAGCGGTGCGAGAGCTTCACCTCCTGGCCCCAACCCTACGAGGAAGGTCACCGCTTCATCGGAAGCACCGGAAATAAGCTGAAGGATGAAAAAGATTGGGGAGCAGTTCGCGCCCTTGACCCACACACCGGCGATTTGAAATGGGAATTCAAATTCTTCTCCGGCCCCTGGGCAGGGACGTTGTCGACGGCGGGCGGATTGGTCTTCACCGGCGATATCGACGGCAACTTGATCGCCTTGGACGCACGGAGCGGCGAACACCTGTGGCATTTCCAGACCGGCGCGGCGATCAACTCTGTTCCCATGACCTATTCGGTCGATGGCAAGGAGTACATCGTCATTCCCGCGGGCGGTGCCCTCTTCGCCTTCGGCCTTCCGGAAGGCGACACCCAAGGGCATTGACCTCTTTGGACCTAGACCCTCCGGCCGGGTCGATAGTGGTCACCAGCAAGGTTCCTGCCTTTGTCTCCCTCACCCCTCCGTGTTCTCTTTGCCACGAAAAGCTGCAACCCAGAGGACACTGAGGCGCTCCATGAACTCTGTGTGAAATTTTGAGAGGCATAGAGAACACAGAGAGTCTGCCTTCAGTTGCGGCTCCGCCGAGTTGCGCTCCGCACTTTCAACTTTCGACCTTCAACTTTCGACTGATCGGTGATACCTTGCCGGGCAGCAGAGAGGCCGTCTCTTGGCAGAAATGCCAGGCATCCTGCGGCACAGAATTCCGCAATCTGCGGCGGCCGGCCATTATTCAAGGAGGACTTATGCTCCCAGTTAAAAACATGGAAAGGCGAAAGTTCCTGAAAGGGGTCGCGGCGGCAGGAGCGGGCCTCGCGGCCGGACTGAGCTCCGGACCCGCGCTGCTAGGCCAGAAGTCTCCCAACGACGTGATCGGGGTGGCCCACATCGGCGTCGGGACGCAAGGGCACCGTCTGCTGGGGTACTCGCAGGCAGTTCCCAATGCCGAGGTTCGCGTCATTTGTGATATCTACCAGGGCAACGTCGAGCGGGCAAAGCGATTGTGCAAGAACCCGCAAGTCCGTTTCGTTCACGAGTGGGAAAAGGTGCTCGAGGACCCTGACATCGACGCCGTGGTCATCGCTGCGCCGGATTTCTGGCATGCGCCGATGGTGATTGCGGCCGCGCAGGCGAAGAAGGACATCTACGTCGAGAAGGGTTGGTGCACGAAGCTCGCCGACGCCAAAAAGATGCGGCAAGCGATCAAGGACAACAAAGTCGTCATGCAATTGGGCCACAACTACAACAGCCTGCCCAGCTATCACAAGGCGCGGGAGATCTTCCGTTCCGGCGATATGGGCAAGGTCCCGCTGATCAGAACTTACATCGACCGGGCCGAGACGCGTCCTATGTGGAAGTTCTACACCGATTACAACATTCACGAATTGCCCAATGATGCGGGGCCCAACACCATTGACTGGGACCGCTTCATCGCCAACGCTCCCAAGCGGCCATTCGATGCCGAGCGCTTCTTTACCTGGAGGTGCTATTGGGACTACGGCACCGGCATCGCCGGCGATCTGCTCAGCCACCTATGGGACGGCGTCAACATGATCGTGGGCATGGGAATTCCAGACAGCGCGCTGACCCAAGGTGGAACGTATTTCTGGACGGGTGATCGCGAGGTCCCGGACCAATGGAATGTCCTCTTTGACTATCCCAAGCAAAATATGGGATTGAGCTTCGCCTGCAATTTCCATAACTGCCACGTGGGCGAGATGACTCAACTTCTGGGCAGAGACCTGACAGTGGAAGTGAACACGGGCCTTTGCCGAAGCTACAGTCCGGAGTGGAAGCCCGAGTATCAACTGAAAGTGCGGAAGGCGCAGGAGCTGGCGTGGCAATTCGGACTGGACCCCAAAGACGGTGTCGTGCTTCCCGACTACATAATGAAACCCGGAGAAATCGTGGTCACTTCGCACATGCAGGATTTCCTCGATTGTACGCGGACCCGCACCGTGCCGCGCTGCGGAGTCGACCGGGCCTTTGAGGAAGCCGCCACCATTTTGATGTCCGTGGAGGCCTTCAAAAAGGACCGCAAGGTGCATTGGGACCCGGTCAAAGAGGAATTTGTGTGATCGGGTTTGCGGGATCAATGCTTATGAATCAATCGCTGGAGCCGCCCGGCTCGCCGGTGGTCTCTGATCACACGTCACTTCTCACTCGTCACTGCTTTTCGGAGGCAACGCATGCGCGATGACTTGTGCCGCTCCGCCATCGAGGCGATTGGAGAAACTCCGCTCGTCGAACTCGCCCGGATTACACCAAACCGGGACGGCAGAATTCTGGCCAAGCTGGAAAACCTGAATCCCGGGTATTCGAAGAAAGACCGCATCGCGCGGCAGATCATCGAGGATGCGGAAGCGGCGAAAACCCTCCAACTGGGTCAGACTGTCGTCGAGTTGACAAGCGGGAACACCGGGACGGGCCTCGCCATTGTGTGCGGAATCCGCGGATATCCTTTTGTGGCGGTGATGTCCCGCGGCAACTCCCAGGAGCGCGCGCAGATGATGGCCGCCCTGGGCGCGGAGGTGGTCCTGGTCGATCAACTTCCCGGCTCAGTGCCGGGCCAGGTCTCAGGCGGCGACTTGGAACAGGTCGAGCAGGAAACGCAACGCATCGTCGAGGCGCGCCATGCCTTCCGCGCCGATCAATTCCGGCTGGAAGGCAACTTCCGCGCGCATTATCTTCATACTGGCCCGGAAATTCTGCGGCAGTCGAAAAATCAGATCCAGGCATTTTGCGATTTTGCCGGCACCGGAGGCACCTTCGGAGGATGTGCGGCCGCCTTCAAGGAAGTGAACCCGCAGATTCAGTGCTATGTCGTCGAACCCGAGGGCGCTGCGGTGCTCGCTGGGTGTCCTGCACACCATCCCCACCACCGCATTCAGGGCGGCGGCTATTCGATGCCGGATCTCAAATTCGTTAAACCCGAACTTGTTGATGGCTACTTGCAAATGAGCGACGACGAGGCGATCAAGGCCACTAGACGCCTGGCTAAAGAAGAAGGTATCTTCGCCGGGTTCTCTTCGGGAGCGAACTTGGCCGCCGCCCTTCAGTTGCTCGAAGGCCCGCAGCGGGGCAAAACCATCGCCATCATCATCTGCGACTCCGGCCTGAAATACCTGACCACCGACCTGTGGGCCTAGCCATGGCGTGATTTGTGCATGGAATTCCCAAGCTTACTATCCGCCTGCCAGCAGGACTCCAGTCATTTAAGCCGCAGCGGGCCGCTCAATTTCTTCGCGGCTCTTCCGGATGCCTTCCACCAGGGACCGTGCCGCGTTGTTCAGCAAAACCGCATCGGAACCCGACGCAATGAAGCGGTATCCGAGTTCGTAATACGTCTTGAAATCCTTGGGACTCGGCAGCAGAATTCCGCAATGCTTGCCATGCCGCGACGCGGCTGCCGCGGTACGCTGGATAGCGGCGACAAAGTCCGGGTGCTCGAAATTGCCAAGTATGCCCATCGAATGCGATAGGTCGGACGGGCCGATGAATAACACATCCACGCCGTCAATCGCCGCGATTGCATCCACGTTCTCGACCGCCGCCGGCGACTCGATCTGGACGATGGCCACGAGCGACGCCGACCCCGCCAGATAGGGACGGAAGTTGGATCCGTATCCACCGGCGCGGTTCGAAAACGCCACACCGCGCACGCCGGCCGGCGGATAGCGCATCGCTCGGACGGCGGCCTGGGCTTCCACCGCCGAATCGATTCGGGGGAACATGATGCCGTGCGCGCCAAAATCGAGGACGCGATGGACGCGCTGCCGCGCCGTCGATTCCACCCTCACCACACCTATCGTTCCGCCCGCTGCCAGGGCTTGCATCTGGACGAGCACGTCGCGTTCGTCGCCCGCACCGTGTTCGAGATCGATGAGCGCCCAGTCATAGCCGGCGTTGGCCATTAATTCCGCAATCGCCGGAGAGCCGAGCGAAAGAAAACAGCCCAGTACCGCCTCACCACGCGCAAGTTGTTCGCGAAACAGCGCCGCCGCATCCTGGGGCGCACAGGCCTTTGGAAGTCTCGTCATGGGGTTTCCCTCGGAGCGTGGCTGCTTAGGTTCAATATCTCTCGCCGGGAGCAAGATGAACCTTCACCACGTCTGGATTCGGTTCGATGCCGCGGCCCGCTTTGTCCGGCCGCGCGATGGGCCCATTTTTCAAGATCGGTCCATCCTGGAGAGCAGTATACGCCTCACCGGCTCGTTCGCAACCCCAATCTTGTCGTCGAGCAAGCAAGTAGCGGGGACCTGCTTTTTGGACACCAATTCACCGTCGCCCCGTGGCCTTTTTGAGTTCGGCTTCCCACTTGGGAGTGCTGACGGAGGTGAAGATGTACAGCGGGTAGAGTTCCGTAAAGATGCTTTCAACCTGGCGGGCGAAGCCGGGTGTGGAGAGGCCGCGCGCGTTGGGCAGGAAAACCTTCCGCACGATCCAGGCGTGCAGGGTCAGCCAGTCTTCGTCGCGGCGAGGCAGCCCCGGGTGCTGTGCCCAATCGCCTTTTTCTTCACGGTGCCAGTAGGTTTCAAAGCGCCGGCCGCGGACGATGAGCGCCAAAAGGCCCTCGAACGCGGCGCGATGCGAGACCAGGCGTTTGCGAAACAGGGTTTCCAGCGCCCCTTTGGGACCTCGCCAACTGCCATAAATCGAGAAACCCACCGTCAGGCAGTCAGCCGAGAGCCCCACGTAGAGGCGCCCCGCGTGGCCGCGGTCGTGGCGGCTGTCGTACACGTAGAGGTAGAAGTTCGGCTTGTAAGGGCTCTTGTCCTTGCTGAAGCGGATGTCGCGATTGATGCGCGAGAAGTTGCCGTTGGTCTTGCCGCCAGTTTCAAAGTGTGGGTTGAGCTTGGTGAGGAACGGGGTGAGCGCTTCGAGCAGACCGCGGAAGGCGCCCACGACGTGCTGGTCGTAGCGAGCGCGGTTGGCGTCAAACCACGCCTTGTGGTTGTTCCGAGCGAGCTCCTCGAAAAAGCTGAACGACTCGGCCGTGAATCCTTGAAAGTCTGTAGTCACTGGCGTCTCCTCGATAAAGCCTTGGCGATAAGACCCCATTATATCCGGACCGGATCGGCTAGGCAGAGGAAGTGTGGGAGACCCGAAAGCCCGTGTAGCGAACGTCATGGCCCACGGCGAAAGCCGTGGGGAAAAACAGGGCGGAAAAGTGTTATCAGCCCCTTACAGGAGGCGACATCTGGCTGATATTTGAACGAGGTCGAGCTCAAGGTAGGACTATACTTCTTCCTTGGGGCTAGCCGGAATTTCGCAGCCTCATCTGCGGGGCCCGGAGGAGCGGCAGTGACGCGATTTCGAGGCTGACCCAAATGGTTGGTTCATCAACTACAGTACCTCGAAGGAGAAAAAATGCAGAAGCGCAAACTTGGAAAAAGCAACTTGGAAGTTTCGGCCATCGGGCTCGGCTGCATGGGAATGAGCTTTTCTTACGGCCCGCCCAAAGACAAGCAGGAGATGACCGCGGTTCTTCGTGCCGCCGTGGAACGCGGCATCACATTCTTTGACACCGCCGAAGTCTATGGACCGTTCTTGAACGAAGAGCTGGTGGGCGAAGCCCTCGCTCCTTTCCGCGGGAAACTGGTGATCGCTACCAAATTCGGGTTCGACCTCAGGGGCAGCGATAATCGGCCGGGAGCGGCAGGCCCGAACAGCCGGCCGGAGAACATCAAGCAGGCCGTAGAAGGCTCGCTCCAGCGGCTCAGGGTTGAGACCATCGACCTGCTCTATCAGCACCGGGTTGACCCGAAAGTGCCGATCGAAGACGTAGCGGGAACGGTGAAAGACCTGATTCAGGAAGGCAAGGTTAAGCACTTCGGCCTATCGGAAGCAGGAGTGCAAACGATTCGTCGCGCTCACGCTGTCCAGCCGCTCACCGCGCTTCAGAACGAATACTCGCTCTGGTGGAGGCGCCCGGAAGCGGAAGTGATACCGACGCTCGAGGAACTCGGAATCGGCCTTGTCCCGTACAGCCCGTTGGGCAAGGGCTTCCTGACGGGCAAAATCGACGAAAACGCGAAGTTCGACAGCTCCGACTTCCGCAGCACTCTTCCTCGCTTTACGCCGGAGGCTCTCAAGGCGAATCAGGCCTTGATTCAACTGCTCGGCAGCATCGCGGAACGGAAGAAGGCCACGCCGGCTCAGATCGCGCTCGCCTGGCTGCTCGCTCAAAAGCCCTGGATCGTTCCGATCCCAGGCACGACGAAGCTGAACCGCCTCGAAGAGAACATGGGGGCGGTGTCGATCCAACTGACGCCCGAAGACCTGCGCGACATCGATGCTGCTGCATCGAAGATCAAGGTGGAAGGAGCTCGATACCCGGAACGCCTGGAGAAAATGACCGGTCTCTAAGCGGCAAAGGATAGGGAGCGCCAGGGAGAAGGTGGCCCGGAACTGGCTTACCGGTTCGAGCGGTTCAACGAATAGGGATACAAAGTGACAAGCCATTATTGAGGGCTACAGATTGTAGCGACAAACGCTTTCGTAGCGCGGGCATCTAGCCCGCCGTCGTAGGGGCACGCCATGGCGTGCCCGTACAGCCCCGCACGGGCAGGATGCCCACGCCACAGTGGGCGAGACGCCCGCGCTACGACAACAGTTCGTCGCCGCATTTCGTAAAACTCAGTAAGTGAGGGAGATATGGAGATCAAAAGAATTGGCTCGCAACCTTCCGTCAAGGGTCCGTCCGAGTGGTTTACGGGCACGGTACGGATCGATCCACTTTTTCAGGCGCCCGACCCAGCACTCGTTCAAGGCGCCAGCGTAACTTTCGAGCCGGGCGCGAGGACTGCGTGGCATACGCATCCGCTTGGTCAGACGCTTATCGTCACGGCTGGCTGCGGCTGGGCCCAGCGCTGGGGCGGCCCGATTGAGGAGATTCGGCCCGGCGACGTGGTCTGGTTTTCGCCCGGCGAGAAGCACTGGCATGGGGCCACGCCGACCACCGCCATGACGCACATCGCCATTCAGGAAAAGCTCGACGGCAAGGTTGTCGACTGGATGGAGCAGGTCAGTGACGAGCAATACCGGCAAGGATTGAGAGCCACGTAACAGGAAACTGCATTAGCTAAGCGGACCTACCCATAGCTAATCTTCTTCATTCTTCTTTTCCTGCTCATTGTGGGCATAGTGTCCGATCTGAATAATTAGGCATTTCGTGGCATTTTCTCCTTGTGGTAGATGATCTATGGGAGTATAAGGAGAACATGCCAAAAAAGGGTTCACCTCCGCTGGAAGGCGAGTTGCTCCAGGGCACGCTTGACCTGCTGATTCTGCAAACGCTGGTGCTCGGCGCCGCGCATGGGCACACCATCGCCTACGCCATCGAACACCGCTCCGATGATGTTCTGCAAGTCGAACACGGCTCGCTCTACCCCGCTCTGCACCGTCTGGAGGACCGCGGCTGGATCGCTTCGTTCTGGGGCACTTCGGAGAACAACCGCCGGGCGCGGTACTACCGGCTGACGCCCGCCGGCCGCAAGCAATTGGCCCATCAGACCAGCCGCTGGGAAGAATTGGTGCGCGCCATCAACCGCGTGCTGCGACCGGAGGAGGGCAGTGGATAGAAAGGGCAGTGGTTAGTGGTTAGCGACGACCGAGTGCTGACTTGGCGTTGTCCGAGAACTGGAAACTGATAACTGACCACTAGCCACTAACCACTGCCCTACTGAGGTCTCCAATGAGCTGGACTCGATTCTTTCGTCGCCGCTATTGGGATGAGGAGCGAAAGCGCGAGCTTGACGCGTACCTCGAAGCCGAGACGGACGAGAACATGGCCCGAGGCATGTCGCCGGAAGAGGCGCGCTATGCCGCCCGCCGCAAGCTCGGCAACACGACGCTGATTCGTGAGGAGATCTATCTCATGAACAGTCTTGGCTGGCTCGAAACCCTCTGGCAAGATCTTCGTTACGGCTTGCGCCAACTCCGGCACGCCCCCGGTTTCACTGCTGTAGCGGTGTTATCGCTGGCGCTGGGGCTCGCTGCGGTAGGCACGATTTTCGCGGTCGTGGAAACGGTTCTGCTCCGTCCTCTGGACTACCCGCATTCGGAGCGAATCTTCTCAGTCTCCCAGGCCCTGCCGAGTCTTGGTTCCGGCCCCTCGGTTGTCACACTCCGAGAATTTCAGCGCTGGGAAGAAACCGGCCTCTTTGAACATGCGGCGGCGATGGACACCGTGGCGCACACCTTTCTTGGGTCGGGGCACCCTGAGCAACTCTCCGGCGTGCGCGTAACGGCTGATTTCTTCCGAGTTTTCGGGGTGCAGCCCTTCCTTGGCCGGGGATTCGTGGCCGGAGATGCAGCCCCAGGCCATGACAGTGTTATCGTCCTCAGCTACGCGCGATGGATGAGCTCTTTTGGAGGTGATCGCGGGATCGTGGGGAAGACGGTGAGAATGAGCGAGGGGCCGATGACAGTCATCGGCGTGATGCCGCCGCGGTTCGATTTTCCTCGCCTGGCTGACGTGCGGACGATCATGTTTTGGGCCCCCGAGCAAACCGACTTCTGGACACCGCTGGCCATCACCGAGGAGCGCGTCGAGGAAGGCAATTATAATTACTACATGCTCGGACGGCTGCGGGACGAGGTCACGCCGCAGCGCGCCTCGGAGCAGTTCCGAGCAGTCGCCGCCCAGATTTTCCATGATGAAGAGGTGAAGGAGCCGACCTACCGCAGAGAGCTTGAACAAATCCTCTCGTCGCTGGCGGTTTACGTTGTGCCGCTACGGGACACTATGTCTTGGGGAGTTCGCGGCGTGCTGTGGATGCTGCTGGCGGCCGTGGGGCTGCTGCTGGCGCTGGTCCTGTTCAATCTGGGCAACTTGCTGCTTACACGTAATACCAACCGCTTCCGCGAATTCGTGGTGCGCGAAGCGCTGGGGGCCACCCACTGGCAACTTTTCCGGCAGAGCTTTGTAGAGCAGATTCTGCTGGTTTCCAGCGCCGCCGTTACCAGTCTGTTGCTCGCCGAGTGGGGAGTTTACGCTATTCGAGCAGTGGTGGGGACTCGTCTGCCGAGGCTCTATGGACTCAGTATTGACGCGCGTGTCACTGTGCTGCTGGCGATGCTTTCGTTCCTCATCGCCACCTTGTTTGGAGCTTTGCCTTTACTTGTGGTGCGGAACTCCCGTCTCAGTGGCGCCCTACAGAGCGAAGGCCGCACCTTAACCGCCGACCGCCGAACCAGCCGTCTGAAATCCAGCCTGATGGTGTTGCAGATTGCTGTGTCGATGGTTCTGCTGATCGGCGCAGGGCTGCTGATCCGGAGCTTTACGAACGTCCTGCACGTCAACCCCGGCTTCGATTCCCACAACTTGCTGAACATCAGCGTGTTGCTGGATCCGAAGACAAACGGGGACCGCGCGAAGCGGCTGGCGCACCTGCGCGAACTCCTCGACGCGTTCCGCAGCACCCCCGGCGTGGAGTCTGCGGCTGTTGTGAATCACGTTCCGTTGACCGGAGAATTGGACATCCACGATCCAGAGGCGGTGGGAAAATCTGCCAGCGTGTTGAGAGAAGGCGCGGAATACCGGACGGTGGATGCGAGCTATTTCCGGACAATGCGTATTCCTCTGATCGAGGGGCGTGAGTTTCGGGAGGATGAGCCAAGGGGATCCGTCATCATTAATCGCAAGATGGCGTTGCGGTTGTGGCCGGGCGAGGACGCGCTGGGGAAACAGCTCCGGGATGGTGATGGCCCCCCGCTCAGGGTGATCGGAATCGTGGGAGACATTCACAACGGCCAGCTAGAGAGCCAACCCAGGATGCAGCTCTATGTGCCGCTCGCCGCCGACCCATGGTTCGCGCATTGCTTCATGATCCGGACACGCATCGACCCCGCCGCCATCCTGCCGGTAGCTGAGCAGACAGTGTGGCGGCTCGACCCGGAGGCGCCGGTCAGCCATCCCCAGACCATGGAGCGGCTGCTCCAATCCGTGACGTTGGACAGGCGCTTTGAGACCGGCTTGGTGGCGGGTTTCGCCGGTGCGGCTCTATTCCTTGCGACAGTGGGGATATTCAGCGTCGCTTCACTTTCCATCACGCGGCGCACCAGAGAGTTTGGAGTCCGTCTGGCACTTGGTGCAAGGGCCATCGACCTCTTAAGGCTGGAACTGGTGCGTACGTTGGCAATGGTTATGGCCGGGCTCGCTTGCGGGTTCGCCGCCTCGTTGGCCCTGGCGAATGCAGTGGCAGGGTTTCTCTATGGAGTGACGCCATGGAGCCCGGCTGTCTACGGCGCGACGATGGTGGCGCTGATGGTGCCGGCATTGGTGGCCGCATGGCTTCCAGCGCGCCGGGCCGCCAAGGTCGATCCCATGGTGGCGCTGAGGTACGAGTAAGGCGGTGGTTAGTGGCAAGTGGCACAGGCACTCCTGCCTGTGCACTACGCATGCGATACATCGGCTTTCGGCACAGGCAGGAGTGCCTGTGCCACCAGGAGGTCGGACTATGCGCATTTATCGAATAAAATTGACAGCATTATTTCTTATGGCCGCCTGGATTTGTCCGGGCGTGGCTCCGGATGCTTCTTCTGCTCCCAGGACCTCGGCCTTGGTCGTGGGAACCATTCACGATCGTCATGCGAGAAATGAGAATTACTCTTACGCTGATGTGGTCCACATTCTCGCGACCTACGACCCCGATTTGATCTGTGTCGAGATTCGTCCCCAGGATTTCCGGCGCGAACCCTACTTAAAGGAAATGATGTTGGCAACGGTGTGGGGGCTCTCGCACGGAAAGAAAGTTGCTCCCATTGATTGGTGGAATGACATTCCCAATGACCGGGAAACCCGGGAAAAGCTGGAAAAGCAGCCCGAGTACTTGGAAAAGGAAAAGCAGCTCCAGCTCCTGAGAACCCAAAGCACGGTCATCGCTGGCTTCGAAAAGACTTATGGGCCGTCAGACAAGGAGGATCAGTGGGGATTGCATCAGAGCTACCGTTTCTGGAATGGCAAAGATTACAATGATTTGTGCGCAGAAGAGTATCGCCTCTCCCTGCAAGTCTACGGTGATAGCCCCATCAACCTTCATTATCTGAGCCGCAATAATCACATGATGGAGTTGATCGGGAGCGCGATGCGGGAAAATTCCAGCCACCGCGTGATCGTCTTGACGGGCAGCGAGCATAAGCACTTTTTCGATCGGGAATTCCGCAAAAACCCCGAGGTCGAAACGCTTGATTTCGACAGCCTTTTGCCCCTCAAAGTGGGACCGCTCGAACCCGCGATGGCAAAGTTCCTGGATGAGGATGACGACCTGGCGTATTTCGAATCGGGTTTCCCCAAGGACCTGGATACTTACTATGCTGACAAACTCGTTCCCCTCGTGCATGGGCCGGATATGGACGTCTTCCCCGGCAAGATTCCCGCGGCTAACATCGAGCGGGCAGGGAAAGTCATCGAACGGTGGAGAAGCTCGCGGCCGGAATCCGACCAGCAAATTCACGAGCGGGCTTGGATGGAATTTCTAGGTGGCGATTACGCCGGGGCCATCAAACTCTATCGCCAGCTTACCGGCCGGATTGATGCCGGGAAGGTGGCCGAACCATGGGTGCGTTTCGATACTTACACGAATCTCGGTCGTAGTTACGATATGCTGAACCAACGCGCCGATGCTCTGGTCTGTTATCACCGCGTGGAAGCATTATTGGTTGGGACGCGCTGGGAATCGGCGAAAGCATACATCCTGCAAGACTACGAAACGGTTCCATTTCACTTCACCCGAGCCCATTAGCTAGGAGGCCGGTTGAAAGCAAGTAGCAGGTAGCCACAGTCAATGAATTCCTGACGGTGGGCTTTTCCAATCCGCACAGCCCAATTCATCGACGCGCCCGATCATCCTCACAGACTAGCCTTCATGCCCAGAAGAACCCGCGGTCAGGAAAGCGCTGACCGCGGCTACCAGTTCAAGTCTTTGTAAACAATGCCGATAATCTTCTTGCCCTGTACGGCCAATTGCCGTACGATATGAATGTAGTTTTTGATGGGGGAGGAACTTATTATGGCCACAACCGCCATGCGCAAGGTGGAGCGGATCGAGGCACGGGTCAATGCGGAAACGAAAGCCTTGTGCCAGGAAGCTGCCCACCTCGAAGGGCGAAGTCTGACGGATTTTATCGTCGCCAGTGCCGTCGAATCTGCCCGGCGGGTGATTCGCGAACGGGAACTGATCGATTTGAGCCGGCGAGACCGCCAAGCCTTCGTGGCTTCGCTGCTCGATCCTCCTTCGCCCAACCGGCGCCTGCAAGACGCTGCCCGGTACCATAAGCAGGTGATGGGAAAACCGTGAGTCCTTTTCAACCTGCTTTTCGCGTCGAGCCGCTTGGCGACCACGACCGGGCGGCTTTTTCGTGTGGTGTCGAACCGCTAGACCGCTACCTTCGCGAACAAGCAGGCCAGGACGCACGCAAACGTGCCGCCGCCCCTTTTGTCTTGTTGACCCCGGAAAATCGTATCGTCGGCTATTACACGCTCTCCTCGACCATTATCCTGGCTGATGACCTCCCCGCGCAAGACATCAAGAAGCTGAAGTGGCCACGCTATCCTCAATTGCCGGCAACGCTGATCGGGCGCCTCGCCCGCGACCTCGCGTTCCGTGGACAACGCGCTAGAGACTTGCTGCTCCTGGATGCGCTAGAGCGGGCGTTCGACAACGTTGAAACCGTCGCGTCGCTGGCAGTCATTGTTGATGTCAAGGACGCCCGGCGGTTCTACTCCCAGTATGGATTTCTATCCTTCCCTGACGCACAGAACCGGATGTATCTCCCAATGAAGACGGTGGAAAGACTCTTCGCCGGATAATAGCCTCCGGTGGATGCGCGATTCTCATCGTGCGTTTCGATCCGACTCTCCAGGTCCGCCAGTTTTGCGGCCAGTTCCTTATCCCACGGCTGGCGAAGTTGTGAAAAAATCCGAAGACGGGCGATTTCATCCTGTGTATCCCATTGAAAACTCAGGTAGGGGCACGCCATGGCGTGCCCTTACGACGATTTTTTCACAGCTTCTGGCGCCGTGGGCTAAATGACCGCGCCCGCGACGCGGGCTTTTGGGCGCTTCGTGGGTGTGACACTCACCATCACCGGCACCGCTGCTCCACTCCGAGGCGGTCTAGTGACTCATTTTGAAGTGATACGGACATCTTGGCCGTAGCCGCTCATGGACGAAACGCCCGAGCTATTTTAAAATGAGCCATTACCGGGGACGAACTTCGCCATTCTTCCTTAAACGGGAGGCCAACGACCGGGCAGACATCCTCAAACCGGCCGCCCCTACCTGAGAGGACCGTCCCGTCCCTGACATAGCACAGGGAAAAAATCCGCGCCTGTCATGCGTTGAATTTCGCAGCTTGGAATTGCAATACGCGTGCCTGTATGGGAATCCCGAAGCCTCGACGAACCGATAATTGATAAACATCAGAAAATAAGCCGTATTATCGTTCTTCCTTTCTTGTTACTGAGTATAGCGCCACCTCACCAAAGGTCCAATTCTGGCAGATAGATTGCGGCGATTTTAATTGGGAATATTCGTAATTCGTCGTGCAGGAGGGGGAAATGGCCATACCCCAACGGATACGCGACTTTTTGGATTCCCAAAATATCCCTTTTGAAACGCTTCATCACTCTCAGGCCTTCACTGGACAGGAGATAGCCCATTCCCTGCACATCTCAGGGAAGAAGTGCGTTAAGGCCGTGGCAGTGGCAGCGGACGGTAAGACGGTGTTAGCGGTCATTCCCGCCTCACACCGGCTGAACTTAGAAGAGCTAAGGGCCACCTTGGAAGTGAGCCAACTGGAAATGTTGCACGAAAGGGAGCTGGTTGGACTCTTCCCAGATTGTGACCTTGGCGCCGTGCCACCCTTCGGCAACCTGTACGGGATCGAGGTATGGGTAGACCGGGCCGTGGCGGATGCAGAGGAAATTCTGTTCTGTGCGGGAACTCACGAGGACTGCATTCGCATGCGTTACTCGGATTTTTCGAGAGTGGCGCTACCTCGCTTGGGCCGGTTTTCTGAACTGGGAGTGGCCAAAGCAGCCTGACTTGGTTTGAGTGAACGTTTACTTTCATTCTCTTCGTCTCTCCGCATGCCCACACCGGGCGTGACAAGGGGTTAGTTTATCCCCCCAGATCCTCACGTTAGTGGTGGCAATTTCATAGGAGCGCTTAGTGCTCAGCCTGAAGGAAGAATTAGAGCGGCAAATCCCCACGCTGAGGGAGGAAGCCCGGAAACTCATCAGGGAGCACGGTGAGACCGTTATTTCCCAGGTCACCGTGAACCAGCTTTTCGGTGGCATGCGCGGTGTCCAGGGTCTGGTATGTGACACCTCGGTGGTTGATCCGGACCGGGGGCTGGCCGTCCGAGGTATCCCGATTGGAGAGCTTGCCGGCCGCCTGCCGGAAGAAATTTTCTACCTACTTTGTACCGGAGAGGTGCCCGACGCCAACGCTCTGGCCTTGCTACAGGCAGAGTTCCGCAAGCGCCAGCATGTCTCGCCCTATGTCTGGGATGTTCTGGAGGCGATGCCGAAAGATTCCCATCCCATGACGATGCTGAGCACGGCCATCCTGGTGATGGAGCGCGACTCGACGTTCCGTCGCTGCTATTCCCAAGGAATGCCCAAGGACGCTTACTGGCAAGCCACCCTGGAGGATTCCTTGCAACTCCTCGCCAAGCTTCCCGCCGTGGCCGCGGGTATTTATCGCCTGCACTCACACCGGGGCGCGCCGCTACCTTCCGACCCCCGGCTCGATTGGGCGGCTGACTACGCGCAAATGCTGGGCTTTTGCGATCACAATGGCGATCTCGCCAACCTGATGCGGCTCTACCTGACGCTGCACTGCGACCACGAGGGTGGAAACGTCAGCGCCTTCACGTGCCACACGGTCGGGTCGGCGCTTTCCGATCCCTATTATGCCGTGTCGGCCGGCTTGAACGGCCTGGCCGGACCCCTGCATGGGCTGGCCAACCAGGAGTGCCTCCACTTCGTGCTGGATGTCCGCAAAAAGTTCAACGGCGTTCCCAGCGACGAACAATTGCGCGAGTACGCCTGGAGCACTCTCCAGGAAGGGCGCGTAATCCCGGGCTATGGGCACGCCGTGCTGCGCGTCACGGATCCGCGCTTTACGGCCTTCCATAGGTTCGGCGAACGTGCCTGCCCTGACGACGAACTTTTCCGCATCGTCGACCGAATCTTCGCCGTTGTTCCCGAAGTGCTGCGCGCCCAGGGCAAGGCCAGGGATCCCTGGCCCAACGTCGACGCTATCTCCGGCGCGCTGCTCTATCACTTCGGTTTGAAGGAGTTCGATTACTACACCGTCCTGTTCGGAGTCTCGCGCGCGCTGGGATTGTGCGCCCAGTTGGTTCTGAATCGAGCCCTGGGTACGCCCATCACGCGGCCAAAGTCGGTAAGCACGGAATGGATCAAGTCAAATCTTCCGACGGCTGATCGGGCCGCCTGAGGATCTTTAGACGGGTGGGGAAAGCACATCTTCCCCTTGCAAGGATTGCGGAATTTCCCGGAGGATAATGCCATGGGACCTGGATGCGCCGAATGCCCTGTTTTAAAAAGCACGCTGTTTCGCGGCCTGACACGCGATCAGACGCAGCGTCTGGGCTGCGTGTTTCGGCCTGCCCGCTATCGCCGGAACCAGATCCTGTTTTTTGAGGGAGGGGTGGCGCAACACCTCTTCGCCCTCCACTCCGGTCTGGTCAAGGTGGTGAAGTCCCTCGAGAATGGCAAGGATCGAATCACCGGGGTCCTTTTTCCCGGCGAACTATTCGGTCTCGAGTCCCTCACCGATGCCGCCTACCCACTGACCGCCGTAGCCCTGCGCGATAGCGAAATCTGCGCGGCTCCGCGCGAGGACTTTTCCACCTTCCTGCAAAACAATGCCGACGTCGCCATCGGCATGGTTCGTTTCCTGGTCGGCGAGATCGAACGCGTGCGGAAGCAAGTGATCGACATGAGCTTCAAGGATGCTCGCATGAAGGTGGCAACCTTCCTGCTCTCCCTGGTCAAGAATGACACGCCACCCAACAATGGATCGACGACTTTGACGTTGCCGCTTTCCCGCCAGGAGATTAGTGAGATCCTGGAACTGTCACCGGAAACCGTGAGCCGAACCTTGAGCTCGTTCCGGCGTGAACAACTCGTGCTGGCGCGGGGGCGGCACTTGGTGATTCAGAATCGCACGGGCCTGGAGAGTGTGGCGCACCGTTAGCTCTCCCGCATTCTGGATAAACCCGCAATATCCAAATGTGTCCGAATATACCCACCTCATCGATTTCTTCCTGGGGGAATTCACGCGAGGCAGAACTGACTAATTGTCATCATACATCTCCAACCCTTCCCTCCTACAAAGGCCCCAACTCCAACAAATAAAACAATTACATCTTGGCGATTGAGTTGCAGCAGCTCAATTCATGACGCATGTCATTTACAGTTATGTTCTGACATTGCTACGGTCAGTGCTTGCGTCGGGTCTTAGTTTTGGGAGGCTGGAGTGGGGGACGCGCCCGAACCCCCATCCACCCTCAGCCCACTATGAGACGATCAGGCGCGGCCGACCCGTATCCTCGCCTCCCGGTCCTCTGCCAAGGGTTATGACATTAATGGGCCAAATTGCACGAGCCTCGCGCTTGATCCTTTTCACCAGTTGGGGATTGCTGCTCGCGTGGCTGACTCTCCCCGCTGCGGCCGCCCAAGCGGGCAAGCCAACCGCGCAACCTGATCTCGTCATCGTGCAAGCACCCATGGTGCAGGCAGGTGCCTTATCGGATCGATTCCCGCAAGGCAGCCGGCTGGTGCGCCTCGTTCCGAAAGGTGGCGTTCCCCTCAATCTGACTCAGGATTTCTTCGCCGCCGCTGACCCACGCGTTTCTTTTGATGGCGTTCGCGTGCTCTTTGCGGGAAAGAAATCGTCGGACGCGCGCTGGCAGATTTGGGAGATGAACGTTGATGGCCGAGACCCACGCCAAGTCACCCACTGCTCAGACGACTGCGTGAAGCCCTCCTACCTGCCGCGTGGCGAAATCGTCTTCACGGTCCTTCGAGCGCGCGCCCAGGGAACAACTTCTCACCTTTGGGTGTGCAAAGTGGATGGCTCCGACCCCCACCCCATTACCTTCGGGCCCGGTGACTTCCAGGTGGAGACCGTCCTGAAGAACGGCACCATTCTAGCGACCGCGCGTTCGCCGCTGCTTCCTGCGAACGGGCAGCCGGCTGACCGCGAGCTCTACACTCTGCGGCCTGACGGTAGCGCGCTGGCGACGCTGCGCTGCGATCACGAGCACCCGGCGATCCGCAGCCAAGCGGAAGAACTTGACGATGGCTCCGTGGTTTTCGTAAAGAGCCCGCTCCATGGCGCGAGCCTGGGGGGAGAGCTTGCCTGGATTCGCCGCGGCGCAACGCACAACGCTTCCCTCACGCCGCCGCAGGTCTATATTTCATCGCCGCAGCCACTCTCCGCGGAAAAGTTGGTGGTCGCGCGGGAACTCAGCACTGCCGGCTCGTCGGCAAAGAAGCTTGCCCTCTATATCTTCGATGCGACCGAGCAAAGGTTCGGGCCATTGATCTACGAAGACCCAAAACTTGCGACTGTCGCCGCCGTTCCGGTTGCTGCCCATGAGCCGCCGCGCGCATATTGGAGCACGCTCAATCCCGCGCTCCACGCCGGGTACTTCATCTGCCTGGATAGCCACAAGGCCGAGGGCGCTCCCCAGGGCCGGCTGGGTGCTACCCTCGCAAAAGTCCGGGTCCTCGCGCTCGCGGCCGATACCCAGCAAGAGACCAGCCTGGGGGAAGCGCCGGTCGAGCCAGACGGCTCGTTCTACATTGCGGTGCCGTCTGACGAGCCCGTGCGCTTTGAACTTCTCGACAGCGCGGGCCGCGTCGTCCGCGCCCAAAGGAGTTGGATCTGGTCGCGCCCCGGTGAAGAGCGCGGCTGCGTAGGCTGTCACGAAGATCGTGCCCTGGCGCCGGAAAATCGCTGGCCACTGGCGCTTCGCCGCTTTGATACGCCCACGCGATTGGATGTGCCTAAAGGGCAGTAGGCGGTCGGCGGTTGGCGGTCGGCGGTTGGCAGTCGGCAGTAGGTAGTAGGGGGAATCATAGCCCTCTCCCTGGGGAGAGGGCTAAGGATTCAACGGGTTCGCAGAGCAGGTGGAGAAGTCAAATGGCGGAGCACAACGATTGCAACCACCCCGTCGCCCAAGGCGCCACCCCTCCTAATTCAGGAGGGGAGTTTTTAAAGAACTCCCCTCCTCAGTTGAGGAGGGGTGGCGCGCCGAGCGCCGGGGTGGTGCTGTCGCCGGGGTGGTGCTGACAGGGGGATTATGGTTTTGACTTTTGCCTTTTGCACTTTGCCTTTTGACTTCGCACTTCCTCCGGCGTATCTGCCGGGAGTAAGGGGCTCATGAATCTATCTCTCGCTCGACAAATCGTTCTCGCAACAATTGCCGCCGGCCTACTCGGGACAAGCCTCGAAGCGCCCGCCCAGGGGCCGGCTCCGAAGCCCCTCCCGCCGGCGTCGCGCGTGACTTACGAGGATGTCACGGAAAAATCCGGCATCAACTTCAAGCATTCCTTCGGCGAGCAGAAGCTCAGCTCCATCATGGAGGCCACGGGTTCCGGCTGTGCCTGGATCGACTACAACAACGACGGGCTGCTCGATCTCTATGTGGTGAGCGGCCGCTACGTTGACGGCGTCACCAAATTTTCCAAGCCCGATGGCGTGGATGCCACGAATCATCTCTATCGCAACAACGGCGATGGAACGTTTACCGATGTCACCGCGCAAGCCGGGGTGGGCGGCAAAGGCTTCGGCATGGGCGTAACCGTCGGCGACTACGACAACGACGGCTACGAAGATATGTACGTTACGGGCTGGAATACTTCCATCCTTTACCACAACAACGGCGACGGGACCTTTACGGATGTCACGGCCAAAGCGGGTGTTGAGAATCCGCACTTCGGCACCGGCGCGACGTGGGTGGATTACGACCGTGACGGCAAGCTCGATCTCTTCGTGGGCAACTATCTGAAGTTTGATCCCAACGCCAAGCGCGAGTATTTCAGCGCCGAGGCTTTCCCCGGCCCGCTTGACTACGCGGGCGACGCCAATCGCCTTTTCCACAACAATGGCGACGGCACGTTCACGGATGTCTCGCACCAAGCCGGCATCGATAATCCCCTGGGCCGCGCCATGGGGCTGACCGTAGGCGACTACGATAACGACGGCTGGCCCGACATCTATATCGCCAACGACACGATGGAAAGCTACATGTACCACAACAATCACGACGGCACGTTTACCAATGTCGCGCCGGACGTGAACACCGCCTTCGGAGCCAACGGCGAAGCAACCTCCGCCATGAACCCCATCTTCGGCGACTACGACAACGATGGCTGGCAGGACCTCTTTGTCTCCGATATGCGCTACCACCGGCTGTTTCACAACCCCGGCGGCAAGGGCTTCTGGCTCGACACGACGGTGGAGACGGGCGTGGCCGCGGTTTCCGGCCAATACGTGGCCTGGGGCGACGGCTTTTTCGATTACGACAACGACGGCTGGAAAGACCTCTTCATTGTGAATGGCGGCCTGCACTGGTTGATTCCCATGGAAGATTCCCTGCTCCGCAATAACGGCGACTCGACGTTTACCGATGTGTCATCGCAAGCGGGCAGCTATTTCCAGTTTAAGAAAGTGGGTCGCGGCGCCTGCTTCGGCGATTACGACAACGACGGTTACATGGACGCTTTCATTATGGTGTTGGGCGGCAAAGGCATCTTGCTGCACGCCAAGCCACCCGCCGCGGGCCCGCGCAATCATTGGCTGACGATCAAGTTGGTCGGCGCCAAAAGCAATCGTGATGGCTTTGGCGCGCGCCTGGAGGCCATTGCCGGCGACTTGCATCAATACGTCGAGGCCGTCTCCGAAAACGGGTATCTCTCGCAAGGCGACCCCCGGCCGCACTTCGGCCTGGCGCAGCACACGGAGGTCGACAAACTCATCATCCATTGGCCGAGCGGAACGGAGCAGGTGCTGGAACATGTAAAAGCGGACCAAATTTTGACTGTAAAAGAGCCCAACGGCGCAGATAGAAATTATGGATCAAAAAACCAATGAACAATACTCCCCACCCGCGCGAGCAGAAGTACTTATCTCCGTGGTCTCTGTGCCTCTGTGGTGAACTCGTCCTTGCGGCAAGCAGGCTACGGCCAAACAACGGATTTACCACAGAGGGCACAGAGAGCACAGAGGGCAAACACAGAGAAAACCGTGCGTCAACCAACCGGGACCAGACATCTTCGATCTCCACAGCACGGGCGGCAGTTCTCCTTCTCTGTGGTCTCTGCGCTCTCTGTGGTGCAATCGTCCTTTCGGCAAGCAGGGCAGGGCCAAACAATGGATTCACCACGGAGAGCACAGAGGGCAAACACAGAGAAAACCGTGCGTCAACCAGCCGAGGACAAACAACTTCAATCCCTGTGGAGCGGCTGGCCGCGCTCTCCTCTGTGGTCTCTGTGCTCTCTGTGGTGAATCTGTCCTTGGGTTCGCCGAGGGAGTTTATTGACTGATGACTGAAAGAGAGCGATTGAACGGCATTACGGAAAGCATTATCGGCGCGGCCATCCAAGTTCACAGAGCCCTCGGTCCCGGCTTACTTGAATCCGCGTATGAGGCATGTTTGGCATTTGAGTTGGGGAAACGGCAAATGAGTGTGGAACAGCAGAAACCGATACCCCTCGTTTATGAACAGGTCAAGCTGGATTGTGGATACCGGATCGATCTACTCGTGGAAGGATCGGTGGTAGTTGAAATCAAGTCCGTCGATGCGCTGGCGCCAATCCACGAGGCTCAGGTCATTACCTACCTTAAGTTATCGGGATGTAAGCTCGCGTTGTTGATTAACTTCAATGTGTCGGTGTTAAAGGACGGTATACACCGTTTCGTCAATGGCAGCTTATGAAAAGATTCACAAGGAAAAGATTCACCACAGAGACACAGAGAGCACAGAGAAGCGCTGTTCTGCTTGATCTTTTCTCCGTGAGCCTCTGTGCCCTCTGTGGTGAATCTTTTCCTCGATGCACGAGAAGAAGATGAAAACTAGCGATACAAAACGCCACCCCCGAAACAACTGGATCATTGCTTCCGGTTTTGTACTGGGTGCATTGTTATTGGCAACGCGAATCCCCTCCCCCATGGCCGCGCCGGCGAGCCCACAAGAAAACGTCACTACAGAACCCTCATATCTGACCCCGGTGGAAATAAAGCTGTCCGCAGACGGAAAAAGGCTCTTCGTCGTCTGCGAGGACGATGATTCGGTTCTAGCGGTGGATACGCAGACCAAGCAAGTGGTGGCAAAAACCAAAGTCGGCCACAAACCCAAAGGTCTGGCGATTTCCCCAGACGGCAAGACGCTTTATGTTTCCAACGAATGGAGCGACACGGTCAGCGAGGTCGATGCCGCCACGTTCACGGTGAAGCGCACGCTTAAAACCGGCTGGGGGCCGGTGGGCCTGGTTGCCGATCGCTCCGGCAAAACTCTTTACGTCGCGAATAGCATCGCGGACAGCGTCTCCCTCATCGACTTGACCTCGGGCGCTGAAATCAAGCGCTTCAGCACGCATCGATATCCGGAGCAAATGGTGCTTTCGCGCGATGGCCGGCGGGTTTACGTTTCCAACATCCTGCCTCACCTGGGGCCCTACGATCAGCCTCCGGTTTCCGAATTGCTCTCGCTCGACACCACTAGGCAAGTGGTGGCGGAGCGCATTTTGATTCCCGGCTCGATCGAACTGCGTCACATCGCCGAAGCGCCACCCGCTGTAACGTCGATCTCCAATCGACGAACTGTAACGTCGATCTCCAATCGACAGACTGTAGCGGCGATCTCCGATCGACGAATCGGCGGTCAGAGACCGCCGCTACAAGAGAGGGTCGGCGGCGAGAGACCGCCGCTACAGGGTGGAGACCTCCTCATCCCCTTGATGCGCCCCAAAAACCTGGGGCCGCTCATTCAGGTCCCGCAGGGTTGGATGATGACCCACGGCATGGCCGTGGTCCGTCCCGCTTTGAACGCGCCCATGGGCCAGGCACCATCGAAAGTAACCCAAGTGGTGCTTGACGATATCGATTATTACTTTGCGACTAATTCTGGCGTGGCTTTTTCGCCCGATGGCCGCCGCGCGCTGGTAACTTCTGCTGATGCTGACATCGTTTCCATCCTCGATACCGCTCGCCTGGCCGAACGCCTGCGGCAAGTCCCCGCGGACGAAATATGCAACCGCCTCGATTCCGCCGCCACCTTCGTCGAGAAACGCCTGCCGACCGGCCACAATCCGACCGCGGTGGCCGTCTCCCCGGACAGTCGCTGGGCTTACATCTCGAACCGCCTGGATGATTCCGTGACCGTCGTGGACCTGGCGCAAGCGAAGGTGGCGTCCACGATCGATCTAGGCGGACCCAAGGAAATTACGCTCATGCGCCGCGGCGAGCAATTGTTTCATGCCGCGAAGTATTGTTTCCAAGGGCAGTTCGCCTGCGCCACCTGCCACCCCAACTCGCACCTGGATGGAATATCGTGGAATATTGAAACTCCGCAACTGGGCCGCGACCGCGTGGCCAACCGCACCCTGCGGGGAATTCGTGAGACCGCGCCTTACAAGTGGAACGGCCACAACCCCGACCTCGCCACGCAATGCGGCCCACGCATCGCCAAGTACTTTTTCCGTTCGGAGGGCTTCAACACTCAGGAACTGGAAGCGCTGCTCACCTACCTCAACGAGATTCCACTCGCCCCCAACCGGCACCTTGCCCCCGACGGCCAGTTGACCGAGGCGCAGGAGCGCGGCAGAGCTATCTACTATCGCCTATACACCAATGATGGGCGCGTGATCCCTATCGGCAATCGTTGCGACACGTGCCATCCGGCCGCGACGCACTACACCGCCCGCATCAGTACCGACGTGAAATCTGCGACCCCGTACGACACCAATGGGATGTTTGACATCCCTCAACTCGACCGCGTCTACGAAGACGCCCCGTACCTGCACAATGGCGAGGCCCTGACGCTGGAAGAAATCTGGACGGTGTTCAACAACCAGGATACGCACGGAGTTACGTCGGATATGAGCAAGGAGCAGCTCAACGACCTTATCGAGTTCTTGAAGACGCTATAGCCATTGGTGATTTGTGAATGGTGATTGGCGATTTGGAATTGTGATTTGGAATTTGAATTTGGGATTGGATTCCAACGGGAAGAACAAGGCAAAAGTGCAGGACGGATGGCAATGTTTCAAATTAATCGCGGTTCACCGGGTCACGAAGAGCAAATCAAAAGGCAAAGGGCAAATGGCAAAAGGCAAAAGTGAAGGATGGATGGCAATGTTTCAAATTAATCGCGGTTCACGACGTTGCGAGGAACAAATCAAACGACCAAGCCGGAAAGCGCAGAATGCGGCATACGGTAGACGGTATCCCGGGTTGTCCGTGTCCCGTATCCCGTATCCCGCATCCCGAATTTCCCACTTTTGCCTTTTGCCTTTTGCACTTTGCCTTTTGACTTGCTCTTCCGCATTTACTGCGGAGCGCCCGCACCTCATTACGCGATGGGAAAATTTCACCACCGCCAACGGCATGCCCGATGCCAAGGTTTTCTGCGTCACCGTGGACGGCGCCCGCGTGTGGGCAGGAACCGAGGATGGCCTGGTTCTCATCGAAAACGGCAAAGTGGCGAAAGTGTACAAGCCCGCGGACGGCTTGGCCCACCGCGTGGTGATGGGCATCGCGGTGGACCATGAAACCGGCGACCTGTGGATCGCGACGTTTGGCGGCGTCAGCCACCTCTCCGGCGGGCACTTTGAGAATTTCGCCAACCTCACCAGCGGCCTGCTCAACGACATCTGCTACGGGATCGCCGTTCAAGGCAAGTTCGTGTGGGTAGCCACCACGGCGGGCATCAGCCGCTATAACCAGTACACCGGCGAGTGGACCGACTGGAGTGAAAAGAGTGCGCCCTTCCGTGAGCCCTGGACTTACGGTGTGGTTCCGGCCCCGGAACTCGGCAAAGTGTACTTCGCCATGTGGGGCGGCGGCCTGATTGAATACGACGACAAACAGGGCTACATGAAAGCCTATACCGACCCCGACGAGGAGATGGAAATCGTCCTGTTCAAAAATCAGGGTCTCCTCCACATCATCGTTTCCGGCGTCGCCTGGAATCCCAGCACGCGGATGGTGTGGGCCTCTACTTATTTCGGCCTGAGCGGTTATGACGGCCGCAACTGGCACAACTACTTGACGAAAGACAGCGGCCTCGCCTCCGACTTCATCAACGCTCCCAAGTCCCGCCGCAACGAAGTCTGGGCCTGCACGGATAAAGGGCTCAGCATGCTCGATTACAGCACCAACACCTGGGTCACTTACCGGCCCAGCAAACCACCCGGTCAGGGGAATGTAGCGCCGGGCTTTAGCCCGGCACGCTTTAGCCCGGCACGTGCCCCCCTTAGGGGCTGCGCAGAAATTCCAGGTGCCGCCCTCAAGGGCGGCGCTACAACGCAAAGGACTGAGGCATTGCAGGGAGAAATCGAAATTACTTGGCCGGACAGCAAGAAGCAAATACTTTCCGTACCTACGACCCTCGCGCACAACTACACCCTGAACATGGATTTTCAGGGTGAAGACATTTGGGTGGCCACAGCCCAAGGGCTGAGCCACGGAATTCGCGAACCTCAAAAGGAGACTCAACTTTATGCCAACGCCGGAAACCATCATCGCACCGGAAACATCGGTCATTCCCAAAAAGGCGATTAGCGCCCCCGAGGTCTTGAATGAGGCCTACCATTACGCTAAACCCTCGTCCTTCTCGCGCGGGCTGCGCCTGGATATCAAAGGCATCACCATCCTGCTGATCTCGGGCACGGCCAGCGTGGATGAGTACGGCCGGACTGTCCACGCCGGTGACTTCGGCGCCCAGACCTGGCGAACCTACCAGAACATCACCCACCTGCTGGAAGCCGAGGGCGCCACGTGGAAGGATGTCGTCCGGACCACCTGCTACCTGCGCGACATCGAGCGCGACTACGAAGCGTTCAACCAGATCCGGACACAGTTTTTCCAGGAGCAGGGGCTCAATCCCCTGCCCGCCTCTACCGGCATCCAGGCGATCCTCTGCCGCCCGGATTTGCTGGTGGAGATGGAAGCGATGGCGATTTTCGATTCCGAGCGCGGCGCCGGTAAGAATGGTGAAGAACAGAAAATCGCGGCGTGAGAAGGGCGGTGGTTAGTGGCTAGTGGTTAGTGGCGGTCGGCGCAGGAGCCAAAGTCTTCAGCTACAACCAGCAATTGCCCCTCCAGCCACTAGCCACTAACCACTAGCCACTGCTCTTGGAAGGAGTGGCCATGAAAATTTCTGGACATCTTACCCTGGATGACTTACCGCGTGTCAGCCCGATTCTGTGCCGCCAGACCAATCCGCATTACGGTGAGGACGGGACACGCGTAGTGGAAGTGGCGGGCGTGCGCTTCGGTGACGGCCGCCCTGTGGTGATCGGCGGGCCGTGCGCCGTGGAAAGCCACGACCAGACGCTGGGTGTAGCGCGTGCCGTGAAACGGGCGGGGGCTGACATGCTGCGGGGTGGCGCTTACAAGCCCCGCACTTCGCCTCACGACTTTCAAGGTACGGGCATTGAAGGCCTATGCATCCTGCGCATCGCGCGCGACCAGACCGGGCTGCCCATCGTCACGGAAGTCATGGACACGCGGCTGGTGGAGCAGGTTGCCGAGTACGCCGACATGCTGCAGATTGGTTCGCGCAACATGCAAAACTATCCGCTGCTGGCGGAAGTGGGGCGTACGGGCAAGCCGGTGCTGCTGAAGCGCGGCATGGGGGCAAGCCTTTGCGAGTGGCTGGGCGCCGCGGAGTATATCGCCAAGCAAGGCAACCTCAACATCGTTCTCTGCGAACGCGGTATCAAGGCGTTTGCGGCCGGGGAATACTCGCGCTTCATCCTTGACTTGACTGTCATTCCCGCCGTGCGGGCGAACACCTTCCTTCCCGTGATCGTCGATCCCAGCCACGCCACCGGCGTCGCCTCCATGGTCGAGCCCGCCAGCCGGGCGGCGATGGAGTTTGGCAGCCACGGCTTGATGATTGAAGTCGCCGATTTTGCCGGCGGGCGTCCGCGCTGCGACGCCGACCAGGCGATCAACGGCGAAACCCTGGCGCGCATCGTGATGTTCGTGCGCAACCGCCACGAGCAGTTGCTATCTGCGCAGGCGGCGGCCGCTTGAAGCGTCCATTTTGAATTAGGGGAGCCAGAGATGCACCACCAAGACACCAAGACACCAAGGGAGCAAGGAAACTGGCGCTGGGCCGGCAAGAAGGTCAAAAGGCTAAATACCCCACTTTTGCCATTTGCCTTTTGCGCTTTGCCTTTTGACTTCGCCCTGCCCACCTGCCTGCTGCCCACTGCCTACTGCCTAATTTGTGCCTTGGTGGTAGTGCTCCTGGCCCCGCTGACGGTCGCGGCCCAGTACAAAGACGCTGACGAAACTCCCCCGGACGCCGTCATCAAGCGCGATGAAACCGTCAAGCCGGAAGGCCGCTACGCCAACATGCCGGATGAGGCAGTGCCTTACCGCCGTTTTACCAAGCCCTACTATGACTGGTTCGTGCGCGAAGACACCCTGCAATACAATGGCGCAGCGGACAAACGCAGCGATGGCGATCCCTCCCAACTCCGTGAAATTGCCATCGGATTCATGAGCCCTCTCGAGAACAATCCCGAATCCGTGTTCGGCATTCCGGAGCTTCACGGCGCCGAGCTGGCCATCGAAGAAGCCAACGTGCGGGGCGGATACAAAGGGAAGCCTTACGCGCTGAAGATTCACAACGAATCGGCTTTGTGGGGAGCGTCTTCCACCGAACTGGTGAAGATGCGCTTTAACGAAAACTGCTGGGCCATGCTGGGCTGCGTCGATGGGCAGAACTGCCACATCGCGCTGCGTGAGGCGTTGAAGCTGGAAGTGCCCATCGTGGACGTGGGTACCACCGACCCTACCGTTACCGAGACGCGCATTCAGTGGCTGCTCCATAACTTCCCTGACGATCGCCAGCAGGGTTATACGCTGGCGGATTACGTTTTCAAGAACCTCAAGCTCAAGCGGATCGGCGTGCTCCGCACCCAGACGCGCTACGCGCGCATTGGTGTGGAAAAGTTCAATGACGAAGCGCGACGTATGGGCCGCCAGCCCGTGCTGGAAGTTAAGTTCGAGCGCGGCGACCAAGAGTTCTCCCCCCAACTCCTCATGTTGCGGGACGCCAAGATTGAAGGGCTGGTGATCTGGGGCGAGGCGGAAGATGCCGGGCTAATCCTGAAACAAATGCGCCAGATGAGGATAAATCTGCCGGTGTTCGGCGGCAGCCGCCTGGCGTATCCGCGGTTGCTCGAGATCGCCGGGCCCGCCGCGGAAGGTTTGGTGATTACTTCCGGTCTGGACCCCACTCGCAAGGACGCCCAGTGGGTGGCTTTCCGCGATGCCTACCGCCAGAAGTTCCACGAGGATCCCGTCGACTACGCGGCTTATTCCTATGACGGTATGAACATCCTGATCGCCGCCATCGAGAAGGCGGGGCTCAACCGCGGGCGCATCATGGATGTGCTGCGCGACTACCAGATGAAAACCTACCACGGCGTTACCGGCACGGATTACTTTGACCATACGCTCAATAACCTCTCGCCCGTCACCCTGGCGCGTGTGAAGAACGGCAAGTTTGAATACTGGCTCGCTCCACGCCAGCGCGGTCACGAAGGCCCCGCTGGGACCGGGGGAAAGTAAGAGGAAGAGCAAGTCAAAAGGCAAAAGTGCAGGACGGCAATGAATCAAATTAGTTTTGGATCGCAGCATCGGAAAGGGCGGGAAGAGCAAATCAAGAGGCAAAGCCGGGACATAATCTGCCACGCTCCGCAAAGATGGTTTTTGCCTTTCCACTTTCGCCTTTTGCATTTTGCCTTTTGCCTTTTGACTTGTTCTTACGAACTTGTCCTCCGCTCATTGCCTTTTGCCTTCCCTGCTTGCCTACTGGGTCTTTTCTCTGTCCCCTGCTTCGCGCAGGAGCCGAAGCCCTATGCGGCCATCAACCGTGAAGCGGTTAACTACCACGGGCCCGGGCGCGATGCCCAGCATGATCTGGCGGGCCCGGAAATCCGCATCGGATTGCTCGCGCCACTGGCCGGCCCACGCCAGGCCGAAGGCGAGGACTTGCGGCGCGCCGCCGCGATGGCGATCGACGATGTAAACGCCGCTTCCCCGCGCGGCAGCCGCCCGCTGACGCTGGTCACACGCGACGAGAGTGGGCCGTGGGGGCAGGCCTCGAGCGAAATCGTGCACATGGTATTCGACGATCAAGCCGTGGCACTCATCACTTCCGCGGAGGGCGGGGCGGCGCACCTCGCCGAACAGGTCGCCAACAAAATCGGTGTTCCCGTCCTGACGCTTTCCACCGACCCCACGACGACCCAAATCAACCTGCCTTGGATCTTTCGCTTGGGGCCCAGCGATGCCGCACAGGCGCAGGCCTTCGCGCGCGATATCTATCGAGTGCGAGGTTTCGGGCGTGTCGCGTTGATCACCCAAGACGACCATGACGGCCGCGTGGGGGGCGAGGCATTTGAGAAAGCAGTGCGCGAGATGAATGCGCGGGCGCCCGCGCGGCTGGTGGTTCGGTTCGATAAAACTCCGGTGGAGGGGCTGGTGAAGGCGCTCCGGGACGCGCAGGCAGTCGTCATTTGGGCTGACGGCGTGACCGCCGGCGAACTCGTGCGGCAAGTGCGCGAGGCAATGCCCTCCGCGCCACTGTACCTTTGCCGCAAGGCCGCACAAAACCACGGGTCGAGCCTCAACCAATCCGGCTGCCGTTCATGCGGCAATGAAGATGCGGGAACCTGGATCGCGGGGGCAACGGGAGATTCATCGATACAGGCCGGCTTCGCGGAGCACTACCGCCTGCGCTTTGGCGTCGAGCCCGGAATCGGCGCGGCCGAGGCTTATGATGCCGTGCGCGTGCTGGCGGCTTCGCTCGGCCAATCCGGCCCCAATCGTACCCGCCTCCGTGACGTCTTGGCCGGCGTTTCGGGCTTCCCAGGCGCCTCGGGGGTCATTTCCTTCGATCACGCCGGCAACGACCTTACCGTGTTTCCCCTCACCCGCCTTCCCTGAAGACGCCAACCTTGGTGTTCACTGTTCCGGCAGCACCTGGCCGCGCGTTTCATCAGCAAGTGGGATAAGCAGCAATCCGATCCCAAAAGCCACGGCGGTGAAGGCCACGGGTTTCCCCAGCGTCCCCATGTTGTGGACCAGCGCGCCCAGCAGGAAGTTGACGCCGGCGCCGATAAATCGTCCAAAGGAAGTTGCGAACGCGAAGGCCGTCGCCCGGACCGAGGTACCGTACTGCTCGGGCAGCCAAAGACTGAACATGGCGAAGTTGCCGCCGAAGAATCCCAGGAAGAAGAGCACGGCGATGAAAGGATAGAGACCGTGCGGTAGATAGAAGGCCCACCCGAAGCTGAGAAGGATGCAAATTCCCATTCCCAAAAAGTAGATGCCCAAGGTTGGCTTCCGGCCCAGGCGCTCGGCCAAAGGTGGAACCAACAAACATCCTAGGATCGTGCCTATGGAAAGCAGGCCGCTGCCCATCGATACCATCCGCGCCGCTTGCAGAGCCTTCATGCCCGCCTTGGTCGCGAGTGCAACAATGGCCGTCGGCTCATACACGGCGCCCGCCCATAGGCCGATAATGGCCACCGTGAGCAGGGCAGTATTGACCAGGGTGCGCTTGCGATATTGCCCGCCAAAAATCGTGCGGAGCGGGGAACGCACCGGAGATCTCTGTGCCTGCGAGGTGCGTTGCCAGCGCTCCGGTTCCTTCACGTGCCGCAGAATGAGCAGGGCCAGGATCACTGGTGCGAGGCCGCACAGGAACATGGCTCGCCACCCGTAACGCGCGCCCACGGTGTAGTTGAGGGCAGAGGCAAGGAAGAACCCCGCGTAGTATCCGGTCTGTAAATAGCCCGCGCCCATTTTCCGCCGGTCCTCCGGCCACGCCTCCGCAACATAGGTGCCGGCCAAGGCCCATTCGCCGCCGATGCCAATGCCCGCGAGCAGGCGGAACAGGGCAAGCTGCCACACGGTTTGTGACAGGGCAGCGACGCCCGTAAACACCGAGTAGACAATGATGGTGCCCGCCAGCACGGGCGTGCGCCCAAACCGGTCGGCCAGCGGTCCCCAAATGAATGACAGTCCCCAACCCACCAGGAAGAGAGCAAACAAAATGGAGCCCGCCAGGCCCACGTTGCCCGGAGTGTTGGCGATGCCCGACTTGGGAAGAAGTTCGGTCAGCGCTGGACTAAGAACGAGAGCGTAGATAAACGAGCCCATGCCGTCCAGAGTCCACCCGGCCCAAGCGGCCCAGAATCCCAGAATCTGCTGCCGGTTTAAAGGAGTGGCGCCGGGCATCTTAGGAGTTGCGGCCGTTCGCTCGGGCAAGGCAATTCTCCTTTTATCTGACCCCGGCGATCAGGGCGCGCCGCGGTCCTCGCCTCTTGTCCTATGCTCCTGCCATATTGGGAGATAGCTTTCGCGCAGCAAGTTCTTCTGAACCTTGCCCATGGCATTGCGCGGCAATTCGTTCGCGACCGCCAGCAATTTGGGCAGCTTGTAATTGGCCAGGCTGCGCCGCAAGCAAGAGGTGATAGCTTTCGCATCAATGGTTTTGCCTGGGCGGGGCACGACGATGGCCATCACCGCCTCGCCAAAGTCAGGATGGGGCATGCCGATCACGGCCGATTCCTGTACATCTTCGAGGCCGTTCAGGCAATCCTCAACTTCCTTGGGATAGACGTTATAGCCTCCGGAGATAATCAAATCCTTAGAACGGCCCACGATAGTAAAATACCCCTCGCCGTCCACGAACCCCAAATCGCCCGTACGGAAGAATCCGTCGGAGGTAAAGCAGGCGGCGTACATCTCCGGCCGTCGCCAATAGCCGACAAAGACATTGGGGCCGCGAACCTGAATTTCTCCCACTGCACCCGGCGCGAGAGGTTCATCGTTCTTGCCCGCCACGCGCACCTTGATGCCCGCGAGCGGCAAGCCGATAGAACCCGCGCGGCGCAGCCCCGTGAGCGGATTGCTCACGTTCATGTTGGTTTCGGTAAGGCCGTAGCGTTCCAGGATGCGGTGCCCGGTTTGCCGCTCGAATTGCTCGAAGGTGTCAGGCAGCAGGGGGGCCGAGCCGGAGGTAAACAAACGCATGCCTTGACAGGCTTCCCGGCTGAAATGCGGCAGCGCCAGGAGGCGCGTGTAATACGTGGGAACCCCCATGAACACCGTCGCCCGCGGCAGCAGCGAGCAAACTTGCGCGGCGTCGAAGCGCGCCAGGAACAGCATGCGGGCACGGCTCAGCAGGGCGCAATGCAGTGCGACGAAGAGGCCGTGAACATGGAAAATCGGCAAGGCATGCAGCAGCACATCACCGCCGGTAAAACCCCAAGCCTGCACCAGGGTTTCGGCGTTGGAGGAAAGATTGCGATGCGTCAGCATCACTCCCTTGGGCTTCCCCGTGGTGCCCGAACTATAAAGCATCGCCGCTAAATCGTTTCCCGACCTCGGCACTGGCGAGAAGGCCGCGGACAGAGAGTGGCTCCTCGCAATCAGGTCTCCTTCTCCCATTGGACCAAGGGTGAAGATACTCGGAATGTTGTGGGTGCGGCTCAGATCTGCCATCTCCTCGTACCGCTCCGGCGGGCAGACCATCGCCTTCGGCTGGGCATCCCCCAGGAAGTAGTCCATTTCTTCGCGCGTATAGGAAGTGTTGAGGGGAAGATAAACAACCCCGGCGCGCAGGCAGGCAAGATATAGGAAGACGGCCTCAGGAGATTTCTCGATCTGAACGGCCACCCGGTCCCCAGGAACGATCCCATGGGACGTCAGCAGGTTGGCCAGCCGCGCAGAGTGTTCATCCAAATCGCCATACGTGAAGCACTGCCCGGCGGGCGTCTCGAGGCAAAGGCGCGAGCGGTCGGCGGCGGTCTCGCCGACAAGAATATCGTAGAGGTTATGTTCCATGGCGGTACTCTAGCAGGGTAGCACAGCGCTTCAGAGCCGCAATTGAAAGTGAAAAAGCAAAGTCGCGTCGCCAAGCTGGCCTTTCAAACCTGACTGACCGTCTCTGTAAGGACGTAACCCCTCACCCGTCCCGCGCCGACTGGTGAAAGCGCCGGCCGCGGTCCACCCTCTCCCCTGGGGAGAGGGCTATGATTCTCGTTTGGTTGCGGCGCCGCCCTGTGCTACCTGCTGACGTATCGACTCGCGCAGCGAAGAAATCCCTCACCCGCTCTCCTGCGTGGGGCACCCTCTCCCCGCGGGGAGGGCTATGCTTCCGTCCCCGGCGTCGTAAGCTCGTTCTTACATTCCCACCAGCGGGCGAAGGGATTCAATCTCTTCCATGGTCTTCACCATGCTGTACAAAAAGAGCCCGCGCGGTTCCAGCGCACCCATCAGGAGCCGCATTTCCTCCGGATTGAACGACCCCCGGATGAGCAGCGGCCGCCTGGCTCGCTGAACCTTTTGGAAATGACCCACCATATCTTCGAGCGGCGGGCCACAAACATCGTTATTAATTTCAAAACATCGAATTTCCTCGATTTCCAGGATGGCATCCAGCAAAAACATCGAAGTGGAATGGAGGTGCATGAAGCTGCTGGCGAAGCGGCCGGCCAGTTTGCGGTCCACGGGCAGGACCAACTTTCGATAGAGATCGGGAGAATACACTGCCGTAGCATCTTCCTGCATGCGGATGATCGGACCGGGTGACCACAGAGAATACTGACCGTCGAAATAGCCGCCACAAAACAGAGGGAGGTGCTTCCAGAATTCCTGCGTAAATTCGTAAAAGATTTCCCCGAGGCGCCCGAGAAGTTCAGCGGAGCGCTCCGGTTCGTCGACGAGGTCCAGGATGCTTTGGTTGTGCCCACGCAGGACCGCGTGCAGATCGGTGGGCCCGAGCTCCGCCCCGTGGCTTACCGGAAAGAGTCCTTGTGATCTCGCGACAAGCGCCTGTCCAAATTCCAGATACTTTCTGAACCAGGGATTTTGAGGGTCAAACCGCACACCGAGAGCCGCATCCCAAGAGAGGTGTTGTTCTTCCCCCATCACGTTGTCGGGCAAGATACGCGCTTTCGCCCCCAACACGCCGGGCAGGAAAGGAACCGCCACCTGCGTGGGACCGGCGCCCCGCAGGAGATCATCGTCAACCACCTCCCCTTCCCGCAACATGCGCAAGTGATCTTCCATGAAGGCTTCCGGAACGATCATTTCAGGGGTCAGGTAAGACGAAGAACTCCAGGCCTGCGCGGCGGCAAACTCTCCGAGAGGAAACCATCCGACGAAGCTGAAGCCCACGAGAGGGCGGTTGACATCCGCCCGGCTCCAGAAGGCCTTATACCTCTCGATCTTTACGGGGTCGTTTCCATACGGCGCTTTGGGCATGGGGATTATCCTTTTCGCGTGAAACTCTAGTGCCAGGAAGTCCCGAATGGAAGCACAAAAGTGCGCCGCGGCCAAAGCACCGAGTCGGCGGGCGTCAATTTTGCATATCAGATCGGGATAAGTAGTGTTATAACCCTCCGCATCGCTTCGGAGAAGGGTTCGATGCCGAGGATCATCAGGAGGCTTCATAAGATGAAACGCCGAGTATTCCTACAGAAAACGACCGCGGGCTTGGGCGCGTTGGCAGCATGGCCGCCCCCGAGCGAGGGGGTGGGAATTGCATCACCCGCCGCGGTGGCGCCACTTGGCCAAAACCCACCAGCAGATAACTATCGAGCCCCTGACTGGTTGCGCTATTCACGATCGGTCTATTTTGAGGGATATTGCCCTCCGGTGTTGCCGCACGTCAAGGACTTCGATGCGAAGCGCATTGTCGAGCTCGCGCAGGAAATAGGCGGTGACACGTTGAGATTCCAGCCCATCGGCTATCGGGCGACGTTCCCTAGCAAGGTTTTCCCCACTTACCCGGAGCTGGGCAACCGCGACTTGATTGACGAGATTTCGCAGGAATGCCGCCGGGTGGGCATGCATCTTTATTGCTACTGCGTCCTCGACAACGGTATGGATAATGCGCTGGTCAAGGATCCGCGCTATGCCCCTTACGTGCTTCGTGATGCGGATGGCAAGCCTTATGGGCGAAACAACGGTTACGGGAACACCGATGAGATCAAGACCTGCGCGACCGGGGAGCCCTACCGGCAAATGATCCGCAAGTTGGTCCACGAACTCTGCGCGCATGACATCGACGGCGTATATTTCGACGCGCCCAGCGGCTATCGGGGCATCTGCTTTTGCGATACTTGCCGGAGCGAGTTCAAGAAGTTCAGCGGCATGGACCTCGAACGCCTGCGCAACGTTCGCGATCTGGACCGCCCTCCGCGCGATGCGGATATGAAGGCGCTGGTGGCTTGGACGGATTGGGCCAATAAGCTTACGGAGGAGGACCTAGTGGACCTCCGCAAGATCATCCATGGGAGCGGAAAATTCATCCTCTGCCACAATGGTGGAACCTGGAGGCCCGGGACGTTTCACATGCAGTATCGATACTCGGACGGGTTCATGGTGGAGTATAGCGAGCAGTTTTATCAGCGCCTGCTGCGGGCGATGATGGGGGCGTCGATGGCCCGACCCACCCAGAAGCTGGCGCAGACGTATATGGGTAGCTACGACGTAGCGGCGATTGGGGAACCGCCACACGATCAGCCCTGGACGCCGCATTGCATGAACTTGGAAGACGGGGACGAAATCCGCATGGAGGGCTTCGCCGACCTCGCGGGCGGGAACATGTCCCTGTACTGTACCGTCAACCGCCTTCTGTACGGAATCGGAGACGGCAGCACGGAACCGGTCAAGGAAGTCTTTGCTCTGGTGCGCCGGGCCGAACCTCTCTTCAAAGATAGCGTCCCGGTATCTTACATAACCATTGTCCCCACCGCCGACTCCCTGGAGCTCTGGCGAACCAGGCGCCGGAGTTGGAACGTGATGATGAGTGAAGGTTTCACGCTAGTGATGCTGGATGAGCGCATTAGCTTCGATGTCAATCCCAACACCGAGCTCAGCGCGGAATGGCTGAAAAGCCAGCGGGCCATCGCGCTGTGTGGAGCCTCCGCCATTAAGGACGAGGATGCCCGCCTGCTGGCCGATTGGGTGAAAGAAGGTGGAGCGCTGCTGGCCACCTACGATTCGGGTCTCTACAACGAGCGAGGTGAGTTGCGGCGAGATGGCGGTGCGCTGAGGGATATCCTGGGGGTGGACATGAAGGGAGAAGCCCCGGACGGCCAAACCGACACCTTCTATCGGATCACCAAGTCTCACCCGGCGCTCGGGGAGTATCACGAGGGAAAGATCGTGATGGGTGACGCCAAGCTGGTGCCCATCACACCCCGGCCGGGGGCGACGGTTCTGGCGGAATGCCTCAACCTCGAGACCCAGGAACCTCTCGGTCCCGCCATTGTCGTCAATCAATACGGGCAAGGGCGGGCGATTTACGTGGCGGGAAGTTTGGAAGCCCAATACGTCGCCAGCCGCGTGCTTTCGCTTCAGAGGATGTTAGCGTCCATGGTTCGCTACCTGCGGGCCGACGCGCCGATGCCTTTCGGCCTGGTCGCTCCCCGTGGGGTTTACGGGGTTCTGCGCAGTGCTCCCGACGGGGACTTGGTCCTCTGGATCTGCGCCAATGTGGGCTTCAAAGACGATACGGTCGGCCGCATGCGGCAAGATTTTCTGCCCGTTCCCAACGTCGTCGCCAGGGTCCTGATACCGGAAGGGCGACAACTGAAATCGGTCGAGTTATTACGTGCGGAACAAACTGCTCCCTTTACGATGGAGGGCAGATACGCCGTAATTACTCTGCCCGTCGTGCACATCGCCGAGGTCGTGCATTTAAGTTTTACTTAGCTGTCTAGCTTTTAGGAGGAGGGGAGGTCTATCCAGTATGGACAGGAGAGTATTCCTGGATAGGACAGTAAAGACAATTGCGGGGTTAACAGCCTGGGGGCAATGGCAACCCCCGAGTTCACGTGCCGAGACAACATCGGCAGCGGCAGAAACTCCCCAGATCCCGGGTCTGCCCGCCGACGATTACCATCCTCCGGATTGGCTTCGCTCTGCACGCGCGCTTTATTTTGACGGCTATACCGCGCCACTCTACCCCCATATGAAGGACTTCGATGCCAAGCGCCTGGTGGAAATCCTGGTGGAGTTGGGCGGGGACACGATGAGATTCCAGCCGATTGGCTACCGGGCGTATTATCCCAGCAAAGCCTTCCCTGTACATCCCGAGCTGGGTGATCGCGATCTGATTGATGAAGTATCGCGCGAGTGCCGGAAGGCGGGCTTGCATTTGTACTGTTACACGGGTTATGGCATGCCCATCATGGAGCTCGAATTGATTCGTGAGCAACCGCGATTTGCCGACTGGATTCTGCGCGATGCGGACGGCAAACCGTACGGAGTGTGGAACGAGATGGGGCAGGAGTATTCGTACGATCTCTGCATTACGGGTGACGCTTATCGGGAAGGGATGCGTCAGGTGGTCCGCGAACTCTGCGCCCATGACACCGACGGCATCTACTTCGATGGGCCGAGCGGCTACCGGGGAATTTGCTTTTGCGCCTCGTGCCGAAAGAACTTCCGGCAATTCAGCGGTTTGGACCTCGAACGCTTGCGCAACGTTCGCGACCTGGAAGACCCTCCCAGCGACGCGGATATGAAGGCTCTGGTGGCCTGGGACGAGTGGGCCAACCAGCTCACCCACGAGGACCTGCTGGATTTTCGCAAGATCATCCACGGCAGCGGGAAATTCATGCTCTGCCACAACGGCGCAACCTGGAGACCAGGCTCGCTCAAGAGGCAATACCTGATTCCGGATGGTTTCATGGTTGAGTATAGCGACCAGACTTATCAACGTCTGCTGAGGGCGATGATGGGGGCTTCCATGGCCCGCCCCACGAAGAAGCTAGCTCAGATGTATATGGGAAGCTACGACGTGAAATCGATCGGTCAACCCCCCAACCGCAAACCTTGGTCGGCGCATATCACGAACCTGGAAGACAGCGATGAGGTCCGAATGGAGGGTTTCGTGGACATGGCGGGCGGCAACATGCCGATCTATGCCACCGCCAACCGCCTTTATTATGGGCTGGGAGACGGTAGCGCGAAGCCCGCACAAGAGGTTTTCGCACTGACGCGCCGGCTGGAGCCGCTTTTGAGGGATAGTGTTCCCGTTCCTTACGTGACGATTGTGCCGACCTGGGAATCCCTGGACCTTTGGCGTACCCGGCGCCAGAGCTGGAACATCATGATGAGCGAAGGGTTTCTGCTGGCGATGCTGGATGAGCGGATCAGTTTCGATGTCAATCCCAGCCTGGAACTGAGTGCGGAGTGGCTCGAAGGCCAGCGGGTGATCGCGCTCTGCGGGGCTTCGGGGATATCGGAGGAGAGCGCCGGGTTGCTGACGAGCTGGGTGCGACAAGGCGGCGCCCTCCTGGCCACGTACGATTCGGGCCTGTATGATTCCCAGGGCCAGGTGCGCCGTGACGGCGGGGCACTGAGGGAATTGCTGGGTGTGGAGATGAAAGGCGAGCCGCTGGAGGGTCAGGTGGATGCCTTTTATCGAATCAAGAGCACCCACCCGGCGCTGGCTCCCTATGGGGAAGGGGCCGTGGTGATGGGCGACCCGCGGTTGGTGCCGGTCGAGGTCCGGGAGGGAGCGACCCTGCTGGCAGATTACTGGAATTGGGATCGGGGTGAATCGCGGGGGCCGGCGATTGTCCTTAACACCTACGGAAAGGGGCGAGCCATTTACGTGTCGGGGAGTTTGGAAGCCAACTACGCTGCCAGCCGAGTTCTTTCCCTGAAACGGATGTTAGGATCCATGGTGCGCTACCTGGCAGGGAACGATTCAACCCCCTTCAGCCTCGCAGCTCCCAAAGGGGTTTACGGGTTACTGCGCCGGGCCGTGAACGGAGACTTGCTTCTCTGGGTGCTCGCGAATGTTGGCTTCAAGGATGCCGCGGTCGGCCGCATGCGGCAGGATTATCTGCCCGTTCCGAACGTGGTGGCCAAGGTCCTGATACCGGAAGGACGCCAACTGAAATCGGTCGAGTTGCTGCGCGCGGGACAAACCGCTCCCTTTACGATGGAGGGCGGGTACGCCGTAATTACCCTGCCCGTCGTGCATATCGCCGAGATCGTGCATTTAAGTTTCACTTAGCGGTTTGGGTTGCGTAAGGGTGATATCCTGAGCGCGTTAAGTGGTCGCCTAACAATATGATGAGCCGATGAATTACGATCCCGGGATTCATCACCGCCGCTCCATTCGGCTGCGCGGACACGATTATGCTGGCGGCGGAGCGTATTTCGTTACCGCGTGCATCCAGGGTGAAGCACCCCTCCTCGGGCAAATCGTGGAGAACGAGATGGTGCCGAGCGAGTCGGGCAGGCTAGTGGAGGCAACGTGGCAAGCCCTTCCCAGGCGATTTCCGTCGGTGCTGCTGGACACGCATCTGATGATGCCCAACCATTTTCACGGGATCATTGTGATCCCCGGGCCGGGGCTCGATCCCTCATTGGCCAAGGCAACCGGCGCGCCGATCATTCAGCCCAGTCTCCACGGGGTCGTAGGGCCGGGGCTTGCCCCGGCCAAGGCCGACGCAAGCGTCGGCCCTACAGCGCGGCGGGTGGGATTATTCGCGGTTGTCGGGGCCTTCAAATCCCTTTGTGCGCTCGCGGTCAACCAAGCCTTGGCGCGTGCTGGCAAGCATCTGTGGCAGGAAGACTATTACGAGCACATTATCCGCAATGTTGAGGAATTAGAAAAGACGAGGGATTACATCATTCACAATCCCGCGCGTTGGGTCGAAGACCCTGAAAATCCTGGTGCAGGGCCGGGGCTGACCCCGGCCCAAGGCCGACGCAAGCGTCGGCCCTATAGTTGGAAAGAACCATAATGAGACTCTGTAACCTTATTTCCGTACTAAGGAGCAAGCATCAACATGAATATCAATCAAATCGGGGCATCGGCCGGTTACACTTTTGCCTACTGGAGCTTGGACTCAACTCTCGAACGGTTTCTTTGGAGCATCGACCGGCTTAGTGAATTGGGGTACAAGCAATACTCGCTCGAAATCCTGGAGCCGCCCCACGTCGCTATCTATGCGGATCAGGCCAACATCGAGCGCCTGCTCGACAGGGGCCGGGAAAGGGGCGTGAAGTTCTACAATTTCATTCCCTATCACTGTTGTACGAATTTGACCAGCGCCAGCAAGGAGCGGCGAAAACTGGGTGTCCAGCAGTTTGCAGAGGGGGCAAAGATCGCCGGGCAACTGGGGATTTCCGTGCTGAACATTGCTTCGGATTGGCCTCCTGAGTGGGTTTCGAGTTACAGCGCCGAGTACGCGCACGCACCGGCGGCGGAGTTCCAAGTGCCCTCGCGCGAGGAGTACGACAGAGTTTGGTCCGGCCACGTGGAAGCGGTCTCCGAATGTCTGGATATTGCCCAGAAGCATAAAATGCGGTTCGGGTATGAACCACGGGCCAATTGCCTGGTTGCCGGAACCGATAGCTTCCTGCGAATGTGGGAGAAACTTCCTTCCGACGATTTCTTCTGTGTCCTGGATGTCATGCACTGCGCCTACCAACGTGAGGATGTTCCCGTAGCCATCAAGAAGCTCGGTTCGCGCCTGGGAGAGCTACAGATTTGTGGAACCGATGGGCAGACCTTAAATCATCTGGCTCTCCGGGACGACCTCGCCACACGGAAAACCCTGAAGGCCCTCGAGGAGTCGGGCTTCCAAGGGATCATCTGTGTGGAGCTCTACGGGATGCCGAGCGCGCAAGTCGACTCAGGCTACCGCGAGGCCCGAGAAATTCTGGAGCGCCAAATCGCGGCGTTGAACTAATGAAAAGCTTCCGATCAATCCGTAGTGGAGAGGTGGTAGCCCTGCTGCTGGCGGCGACCACGATCAACTACATCGACCGCCAGACGCTCTCGGTGCTTGCTCCGCTGCTCCAAAAAGAGCTGCACATATCGAGTCTACAGTACTCGTACGCGGTCAACTCTTTTCTGATCGTTTACTCGCCCATGTATCTGGTGATGGGCCGGGTGCTGGATCGCCTCGGTTCGCGCCGGGGAATGGGGCTGGCGGTCGTTTGGTGGTCCGTGGCGGAAATCCTGCACGGCGCCGTCGTGGGAATCAAGACCCTATGCCTATTCCGGGCCATGCTGGCCATTGGCGAAGCCGCCATTATTCCCGGCGGGGTCAAGGCCGTGGCGGAGTGGTTCAGTTCCAAACAGCGCGGCGTGGCCATAGGAACTTTTGAAACAGGTCTGAGTTTAGGACCCATCCTCGCGCCTCCTATGGTTGTTTGGATGGCCCTGCGATATTCCTGGCGGGAAGCGTTTGTCTGGACGGGAATCATGGGCTTGGCTTGGGCTATCCCCTGGATGCTATTTTACCGGGTCCCGGCGGCCTCGACTCCTGGGCCGGAGACAGCCGAAAACCTTCCGGTAGCGGCAGGCGCCATCAAATGGGTTGATTTATTTACTTCCAAGAAGGCCTGGGCAGTGGCGTTGGGGCGATTCTTCAGCGACCCGGTCTGGTATTTTTACCTTTTCTGGCTTCCGAAATACATGGCCGAATCCAAAGGGATGAGTATCAAGCTCATCGGCGAATTGGCCTGGATTCCATATGTGGGTTCTCTGCTCGGCAGCCTCACCGGCGGCGCATTTTCAAGTTGGCTTGTCAAGCGCGGAGTCGCGCCCGCCAAGGCTCGGATGCAGGCGCTGCTCGTGGGGACCATTCTCGTGACTTTCGGAGTGTTCTCGATCTATTTGAACAACATCTTTATGGTAATGGCCGTGATTAGCGTGGGCAACTATGCCATGCAATTCTGGGGCGGCAATCTGGACACCCTCCCCACGGATCTCTTCCCGTCCCAGCAAGTGGCCCAAGTCGTGGGCTTCGGGGGATTGATGGGCGCCGCGGGCGGGATCCTTTTCACCGCCTCTACCGGTTATGCCGTGACCCATTACTCTTACACCCCGGTTTGGATTGCCAGTGGGGTGGTTTATCCTGTGGGTTTGCTGATCATGCATCTCTTGCTGCGCAAGACTCCCCAGGCCGGGAGGAAGAACAGGCAGTAGGCAGTAGGCAGAAGGCAGTAAGCGAGAGGCGGGCATGCGAAGCTTTGGTCGCCGAAAAAGTGATCTCATTTCGCCACGAGGCCCAATCATGTATTCCATTCGACGGTTCATCATCACCGCTCTGTTAAGCGTGGCATTTGCCCATGCCCAGACTGAGCCCCAATCGGTCACGCAAGTGCTGGAGGCGTCAATCCAGCCGGTCCCGGTTACGGCGTACCAGGTGCAGCGCTACATGATGGAACGGATTCCCAAACTCCCAAGGCCCGGCACCCCTGAAGAATGGGCATTGGAGGCGGCCAAGCTGCGGCAGCACATGCTCGATGACATCGCCTTTCACGGTTGGCCGCATGAGTGGGTGGAATCCCCACCGCGCTTCGAAGCAGTAGGCCAGGCCGAAAATGGGCACGGCTACCGGTGGCAAAAACTGCGTTTCGAAATCGTTCCCGGTTATTGGTCAACGGCGATCCTCTACGAGCCGGAAAATCGCGGCGCAAAGACCCCGGCCATCTTGTACGTCGAGGGGCACGAGCACGATCATGGTAAGGCCGTGGAGTACGCCCAAAAAGCTTGTATCAATTTCGCGAAACGCGGGATCGTGACCCTCGACCCCGAGTGGCTCGGGATGGGTGAGCTTGCCCAAAAACTCAATGCGCACGATTTCGGCGCCCACCTGGACCTGGTGGGCTCGAACGCCTTGGGGCTCTTTTACCTGGAGATGCGGCGAGGGCTCGACTATCTTGCCCAGCTTCCGCAGGTTGACTCGAGCCGCCTGGGAGTCACGGGCCTCTCCGGCGGCGGGTGGCAAACCATTGTGCTCAGCGGCCTCGACCCGCGTGTGGCGGTCATGGTGGAAGTGGCGGGCTTTGGCTCCCTCGAATCGAACATCACCCATCCTATTGATACCGACGAAATCGAGGAGACCCCGACCGACTTTCTGGCGGGCGAGGACTACACCGACCTGGTCGCCCTGCGCGCCCCCCGTCCGACACTGTTAATTCATAACGCCGAGGACGATTGCTGCTTCCGCGCCATGCTGGTGAAGCCATACATTTTTGACGATCTCAAGCCCTTCTTCCGAATCTTTGGGAAGGAACAGAATCTGGCCTTCTACGAAAACCGCGATCCGGCAACGCACAACTACCACCTGGACAACCGCCTTCAAGCTTACAGGTTTTTCACCGAACATTTTCATATGCCCTTGGCCACCGACGAGATTCCCAGCGGGGCGGAATTGAAGACTTTTGAGGAGCTGAGTGTAGGCTTGCCCGCCGACAACCTGACGACTTTGGGTCTGGCGAAGAAATTTGCAGATCGATTTGCCCGCCCGGCCATCACCGCAGACGCGCAGACGCGAGAATCGTGGGCGGCATCGCAGAGGTCAATTCTGAAGACCGTCATTCGCTACAAGCCGGTGGCGGTGGCCAATGCTTGGCGGATGTGGAACACTAAAAACAAGGGCCTGGAAACGCTATCCTATCGGCTCGATTTCTCGAACGCTCTGAGCGCTACGGGCGTATGGCTGAGAGCCATCGCCGCGCCCGCAATGGCGCCGGCAACCCTGGTCCTCAACGACAAAGGCCGCAAGGCGGCGGGTGAGGTAGTGTCTGACCGCGTAAACCGGGGCGAACAGGTACTCGCCCTGGATGTCGTCTTCAATGGGGAGACGGTGCCGCAGACTCCTGACCCTACGGATTTCGAAATCATGGTGGCCAGCATGGGGGATCGCCCGCTGGGCCTCGAAGTGGGTCAACTGATTAGCGCCGCGAAATGGTTGGAACAAACTTCCGGCCAAGCCCACCTTCGGCTGGAGGCAGCAGGGATGCGCAGCCAAGTGGTTGCGCTCGTGGCCGCCGCGCTCGAGCCCAAATTATTTTCAGAAGTCGCGATAACCGGCGGCATGCACAGTCTCGGGTTTCTCTTGGACGCGGCAGTTCCCCTGCGTTCGGCGCCGGAACTGTTTTGCCTGGATTTGTACAAAGATTTCGACCTCGACCATTTCCGTGCCATGGCCGCGCCGACAAAAATCAGCGAAAAGGATTTTGTGACGCCCGAGGCCTTTTCGACGGCCAATGCAGGCAAGTGAGGCCTATGGATAGAAGGTGAGACCGGCCATGTAGCGGCGCCATCTTGGCGGCTCAATGCCGGCTGGAAGCCGGCGCACCATCTGAAATTTAGGACACTACTGAGGATTTTATCCTCTTGACTTCCCCAATCTTTGTTCATAATTTGTAGTTCTCTTTTACATTGATGTGTAGAGATGGGCTGAAAATCGCAACTCACGAAGGGTGCCATGATGACAGGAGAAAAAAAGAACGGAACGGAGCAGATCACGAAAGGAATTAAGGGCGCAAGCGCCGCAGCCCTGACCGGAATAAGTTTCATCACCGAGCCCCAGAGGGTTTTTGGCGCGAACGACCGGGTGCGGGTCGGTGTCTGCGGGGTTCGCGGGCAGGGCTTTACGGGGGTTGAGCAATACTCCCGCATGCCCAACGTGGAAGTCGTGGCCTTGTGCGATGTGGATGATAACATCATGAGCGGGCGGCTCAAGGATATGGACCGCATGGCCCTGCCTACGCCCAAGACCTACGTCGACATTCGCAAAATGCTGGAAGACACCTCCATCGACGCGATTTCCCTCGGGACCCCCAATCATTGGCACAGCTTGATGGGAATCTGGGCCGTCCAAGCCGGCAAGGATGTCTACATCGAAAAACCCTGCTGCCATTACTTGTGGGAAGGAAAGCAACTGGTCAAGGCGACGAAGAAATACAACCGCATCGTTCAGCATGGAACCAACAACCGCTCCGCGGGCGCCGTGATTGAGGGCATCCAGAAGATGCGGGACGGCTTGATCGGTGACGTCTACCTTGCCCGCGGCCTCTGCTTCAACGAACGGGATACGATCGGACGTGCCCCGGTCGAACCGGTTCCGGCGGGTGTGAACTACGATCTCTGGACAGGACCCTCTCCGCTCCACCCGTTCACGCGCAACCGGTTTCACTACAATTGGCACTGGTTCTGGGACACCGGCAACGGCGATATTGGCAACCAGGGAATCCACCAAATGGATGTGGCCCGTTGGGGGCTGGGGGTGAAATTCCCCAACAAGGCCTCGGGGGTGGGCGGACACTTCATGTTTGATGATGACCAGGAAACTCCCAATACTCTCAACGCCGCCTTTGAATTCAACCAGCCAGGAGGCAAGCCCAAGATCCTGGAATTTGAAGTGCGGCACTGGATTACCAATCAGGAAGCAGGCATTGGGTCTCTCGGATTCGGAATTGACATTCCGGGATTCCTGGGTCCTCCACCCAAAAACCCTTCTCGCCACCGACGAGAGAGTGTCAACGGATCCGTCGGGAATATCTTCTACGGGTCGAAGGGTTACATGGCCATGTCGAATGAAGAATTTCCTTCCTACCGCACTTGGCTGGGCGAGGAGCAGGAGCGCGGCCCCAGTGGCTCCCGGGAAGGAAATAACTGGCAAAACTTTATCGCTTGCGTCCGTAGCCGGAAGACGGAAGAACAGAATGCGCCCATTGAGGAAGGGTACATGTCCTGCGCCTTGGTCCACTTGGCGAATGCCTCCTACCGGCTGGGGCGCACGCTCAACTTTGATCCGGAAACCCAGGAGGTCATCGGCGACGACGAAGCGAATAAACTGTTGCGAGGTACTTATCGGGCGCCGTATGTCGTCCCGGAAGAAGTCTAGGAATTTTTGGTTGAGGGGTGTTAACCATGCCCGAGGAAAAACCGGAAGACGCGAAACCTGCGACTAAAGAAATTCTTGAGAAGGGTGTTACTGCTGCGGCCCTCATGGGGATAACTTTCATTACCCAGCCCCAAAAGGTCTTCGGCGCCAATGACCGCGTGCGCGTGGGCATCTGCGGTTTGCGCGGGCAGGGCTTCTTTCACGCGGAAAACTACGCCATGATACCCAACGTGGAAATTACCGCCTTCTGTGACCCCGATGCGAACATCCTGCGCGGGCGGCTGGCGGATCTTGCGCTCATGGCGTTGCCACAACCCAAGACTTACAGCGATGTCCGCAAGCTTCTCGAGGACAAATCCATCGATTGCGTCTCCATCGCCACGCCTAACCACTGGCACTCGCTGATCGGGATTTGGGCTTGTCAGGCCGGAAAAGATGTTTACGTCGAAAAACCCGGTTCACACAATTGGTGGGACGGTCACCAACTGGTGCGCGCCGCTCACAAATATGACCGCATGGTTCAGCACGGCGTCAACATGCGGGCCAGCGATTGCATCCGCGAAGCTGTTCAGCAGCTTCGTAACGGCGTCATTGGCGATGTCTACATGTCGCGCGGCCTCTGTTACAACTGGCGCGACACCATCGGGCACACTCCCGTCGAACCGGTTCCCGCGGGCGTGGACTACGATCTGTGGATGGGTCCGGCGCCGGTCAAGCCTTTCACGCGGAATCGCTTCCATTACAACTGGCATTGGCAATGGGATTACGGCAACGGCGACATCGGCAACCAGGGCATCCACGAGCTCGACGTGGCGCGTTGGGGACTGGGTGTGGGTTTTCCTAACCGGGCTTCGGCCATGGGCGGCCACTTCATGTTTGATGACGACCAGGAGACTCCCAACACGCTTACCTGCGTCTGGGAGTTCGACCAGCCCGACGGCAAACGCAAGCTGATGGAATTTGAAGTCCGCCATTGGATTACCAACCACGAAGCGGACATCCGCACGGCGGGATTCGGCCTGGAAATCCCAGGGTTCCTCGGTCCCCCTACGCCTGGGCCCAAGCGGCGTCTGTTTGAAAACGGAATGGTGGGCGATATCTTTTACGGCTCCAAAGGCTACATGGCCACGACCGACTCCGGACCCTTTCAAACCTATCGCACCTGGCTCGGCGAAGGGCAGGAATTCGGCCCCACGGCCACGCACGAAGGGGGGAACTCCTGGGCCAATTTCATCGACTGCGTGCGCAGCCGCAAGAGGGAAAACCTGCTCGTGCCCATCGATGAAGGGCACATTTCCTGCACGCTCGTGCACCTGGCCAACGCATCGTACCGGCTGGGGCGGAGCATTCGTTTTGACCCGGCCACCGAACAGGTCATCGGCGACGAGGAAGCCAGTAAGCTGTTGCGAGGCGCCTACCGCGAGCCTTTTGTCGTCCGCGAAGAGATTTAGTTTCACTTCCAGCTCCCCCAAAGGGGCGTGGGTAATAAGTCTTCAGTGCCGCCCTAATGGACAGCGCTACGGTAAACGCATTCTCCCCACACAACACTTAGATATAGCGGCTAAAGCGAACGGTTACGTTACAATGGAATCCTGTCCAACGCGCTACCTGTGGTTCGAGTAAATTCGCGGCGATCGTTGGCAAGCGCACATGCATATTCCCGATGGCTATCTCAGCCCGTCCACTTGCGCCGTTCTGTACGGCGGGGCCGCGCCGTTCTGGTATATCGCCTCAAGGCGCATGAAGAAGGTGCTCACCACGCGCCTGGTCCCCCTCCTGTCGGTCATGGCCGCGCTTTCCTTCGTCATCATGATGTTCAACCTGCCGTTGCCGGGAGGCACCACCGGCCACGCGGTGGGTGTTGCCATCGCCACGATCATTCTGGGGCCATGGGCATCCATCCTGGCGCTTTCCAGCGCCCTGCTGATTCAGGCGGTCTTTTTTGGGGACGGTGGAATCACTACGCTCGGCGCCAACTGCTTCAACATGGCGATTGTGGGCTCGTTGGTCGCCTACGCGGTTTACCGGGTCATCGCCGACGGGGCGGCCCTGACCTCTTCACGAAGAGTGGTGGCGGCAGCTTTGGCCGGGTACATGGCCATCAACGCCTCGGCATTATGCGCCGCCGTGGAGTTGGGCGTTCAACCGCTGTGGTTCAAGGACCTGAGCGGCGCACCCCTCTACGCTCCCTACGCCTTGCACATTTCGATACCGGCCATGATGATTGGGCACCTGACCTTTGCCGGGCTGGCGGAGATGGTTCTTTCCGCCGGAGTAGTGGCCTACTTTCAACGAACCAACCCCTCCCTGCTGAAGCTCACAGCCCCGGGCGCATCGCCGGCTCAAAATGAGTCGAGGCTCATCGCTGGCCGCAGTGCCTGGAGCGCTGTACGGCCACTTTGGATGGCGTTGGCGCTGCTCCTGGTACTGACCCCGCTGGGGATTCTGGCCACCGGCACCGCCTGGGGCGAGTGGGGCGCCCGCGACTTCGCCAATCCGGAGACGCGCCGGAAGATCGCGGCTTCATCCCATAATGCCGTGCCGCCGCCCCAAGCGCCACGGGGCCTGGAGCGCCTTTACTCCGTGTGGACTGCGCCTTTTCCGCAGTATGCGCCGGCCTTTGTCCGCCGGCCCGCGGTGGGCTATGCTCTTTCCGCCATGTTTGGTTCAGGAATCATCATTCTGATTTTTCTCGGGGCAGGAGCGCTTGCCACGCGTTGCCGGCGGGGGGCGAGTGGGGCGCTCGCGGAAACGCCCACGGGAGATCATTGAGGCGGGCCGGCACGGACGTTACCTTTAGACCCGCAATCATGAAATGAACTTTCTCGAGCGTACCCTTGCCAGTTTCGTCCATGCCCTGGAGCGCGCCCTCTACGCCGAGGAACTCGCCAAGGCAAATGGGCTGCTCCAACGGCTTGACCCACGCATCAAAGTCGTCGGCGTCTTGGCCCTGGTGATCGCCGTGGCGGTGGCCCATAAACTCTGGGTCATTGGCGCGGTGTTTATCATCGCGCTCATCTTGGCCGTATGCTCGCGAGTGCCTCTCATTATCCTCATAGAGCGCGTTTGGATACCCGTGCTCTTGTTCACGGGAATCATCGCCTTGCCCGCGCCTATGGTCATTCCCGGCCGCGAAGTCTGGCGCCTGCCGGGGCTGGGTTGGCCGGTCACCGCCCAGGGCCTTGCCAGCGCCGGTTACCTTGTGACCCGCGTCGAAACCGCCGCGACCTTGTCGGTCTTGCTCATCCTCTGTACGCCCTGGAGCCACGTGCTCAAGGCGCTACGCGTGCTGCGCGTGCCCGTGATCATCGTGGCCATACTGGGCATGGCCTACCGCTATATTTTCTTGCTGCTCGAAAGCGCCCACGATATGTTGGAATCGCGCCGCAGCCGGATGGTGGGAGTTCTGGAGGGACCCGAGCGCCGCCGCGTCGCCGCCGCCAGCGTAGGAGTCTTGATGTCCAGGACTCTGCAACTGGGCAGCGACGTTTACAATGCCATGCTGGCGAGGGGATTTCGCGGCGAGGTCTATGTGCTGGATAACTTCCAAACCGCCCCGTTCGATTGGCTCATGCTGGCGGTATTCCTGACCCTGGCGGGTGGCGCGTTTTATTTAGGGAGATGAGCGCCCGAGGCAATGGGGATTTTCGATTTGCGATTTTTGATTGCCACCGAGCAGCCAGGCAAGACCGCAAATCTAAAATCCCAAATCTAAAATCCGATGCCGGTTCCGGTCTTCGACGTTCGCGAGATTACATTCCGCTATCACCAGGTGACCGCCCTCGACGGCTTGAGCCTGGCCATCGCGCCCGGCCAGCGGGTGGCGCTGCTGGGAGCCAACGGCTCCGGCAAATCCACCCTGCTGCGCATTCTGGACGGTCTGGTCTTTCCGGAAAAAGGCAGCTTGACCTTCTGCGGCGAGCCGCTGACGGAAGAACGTTTCGAGAATCCGGACTTTGCCTGCGCGTTCCGTCGCCGCGTGGGGCTGGTTTTCCAGAACCCCGAGGTGCAGCTCTTCTCACCCACGGTTTTTGATGAAGTGGCCTTTGGCCCCTTGCAGCTTCAATGGCCCAAAGAAAGAGTTCGCACCCAGGTTGCCGAGATGCTGGAGTTGATGAAGATTTCCCACCTCAAGGATCGCTCGCCGCATCACCTTTCCACGGGGGAAAAGAAGCGCGTCACGCTCGCCTCCGTGCTGGTGCTGGACCCGGAAGTGTTGCTGCTCGATGAGCCTACCGCGGCGCTCGACCCGAAGAGTGCGAGCCAGATGATTGATTTTCTGGTCGGTCTCCACGGCGGGGCAAAAACCGTAGTCACGACCACCCACGACCTCGACATCGTGGAAGACGTTGCCGACCATTGCTGCGTCTTCCAAAGCGGCCGGGTGGTCGCCACCGGTACGCCCGCGGAAATCCTGAGCCAGACTTCCCTGCTCGAACAAACCAGTCTCGTTCACGCCCATCGGCACATCCATGCCGCAGGAGAAACTCATTCGCACCCTCACTTGCATTCCCACAAGCATTGACGATCTCGATCGAGCGCAACCTCGGGTTTCTTACCACGCGGGGACGCAAGGGGGGAACTTCCGGAAGCGCATGGTGGATAACCCCACCATTCCTAACCAGTAGTCAAAAATCCTGACAGACCCTCCTCCGGAGGCCAGCGCGGGACATGGTAAAATTGTCCCTTTCTAATGTGCGCGTAATAAAATGACAAATCTCCCGCGCAAATCGCTGCAAACGCAAATATAATCAACACCCAGCCGCCGCCGCCCAAGCGAAGTGGTGGGTGACTAAGGGGAGCGGCCGCCAAGCAATGATAATTTAGGAGGAGAATTCATGGATAACGATAGTCTGAGTATTGTGGACAGGCGTACGAACACGACTTACGAAATCCCGTTTCACAAGGGCACCATCCGTGCCATGGATTTACGGAAAATCAAAACCGGCCCGGATGACTTTGGCCTGATGACCTACGATCCGGCATTCATGAACACGGCGTCGTGTCACAGCGCCATTACCTATATCGACGGAGACAAGGGCATTCTGCGTTACCGGGGATATCCCATCGAGCAACTGGCGGAGAAATGCACCTTTCTCGAGGTGGCCTATCTGCTGCTGCACGGTGAACTACCGACGGCGTCCCAGTTAAAAGACTGGGTCACCCAAATCACCTATCACACCATGCTGCACGAAACGACCAAGAAATTCCTGGAGGGTTTTCGTTGGAATGCCCATCCCATGGGAATGTTCATCAGCACCGTAGCGGCGCTCTCCACGGTTTATCCGGAGTCCCGGGATGTGCATGACCCCGCCACGCGGCAACTCCAGATCTATCGGCTGATCGGCAAAGTTCCCACCATCGCCGCTTACACTTACCGCCACGGCCTGGGCTTCCCGTACGTCTATCCCGACAACGACCTGAGCTATGCCGAGAACTTCATGAACATGTTGTGGAGGATGGCGGAGCCCAAGTACCTGGCGAATACCGTCCTGGCCCGCGCTCTCGACATCCTCTTCATCCTGCACGCCGACCACGAGCAGAATTGCAGCGCCAACGTGATGCGTTCGGTGGGCAGCTCGCAGGCCGACCCCTTTGTGGCGACGGCGGCGGCGGCCGCGGCGCTCTCCGGCCCCCTGCACGGCGGCGCCAACGAAGAAGTCCTGAAAATGCTCGATGAGATCGGTTCCAAGGACCATGTACCTGCTTACATTGAAGGCATCAAGGCGGGCAAGGGCAAGCTGATGGGATTCGGCCACCGCGTTTACAAGAACTACGACCCCCGCGCGCGCATCATCAAGCAGGCCGCCGAACAGGTGTTCGAGATTACCGGCAAGAACCCCAAGCTCGAAATCGCCCTGGAATTGGAACGGATCGCGCTGCAAGACGATTACTTCGTCAAGCGGAAGCTCTACCCCAACGTGGATTTCTACTCCGGCATCATCTACCAGGCCATGGGATTCAAGCCGGAAATGTTCACGGTGCTGTTCGCCATCCCGCGCACGGCCGGGTGGCTGGCGCAATGGCAGGAAATGGTGCAAGACCCCGAACAGAAAATCGCCCGCCCGCGCCAGATTTACACCGGCTACGAACAGCGGGATGTTGTTCCGATCGAAAAGCGCGAAGCGGCAAAGGGAGCAGGCAGCGGGCGGTAAGCAGTAGGCAGTCGGCAGCCGGCAGTTGGCAGTCGGCAGTAGGCAGAAAGCCGTAGGCAGCGGGTGGCAAGCCGTAGGGGTAGGGCTTGCCCTACCCCGGAAGCAGCGCAGCGCGGCCGAGCCGCAAGGGAAAGTCAAAAGGCAAAGTGAACGTAGCGCGGACCTCCGGGGTTGAGGTCCGCGGCTCTTCCGCTGGCGCCTTCGATCGGCAGGTTTTTTCGCGACATGTCAGTACGACGGTGGCCGTTTCTAGAGCGGTTTTGGTTTAAGTGCTTACATGACTTGTAGCGCTCGGCGCTAGGACGTTGTTGTCGCGCGAAGATTTCGTGCCACGGGCGTCCCGGCCGTGCCCGAGGCCGGGACGCCCGTGGCACGTCGCTGGCTGCGGCTTCTCCGCGCTGTATACACTTAAATTAAAGACGCTCTAAAGGAAGAACCGCAGACCCCAACGGCGGGGGTCTGCGCTACGATTGCTTGTCCGGACGCACGGAGGCAAATTTCGGACTGCGGGAGCTCGCTCCCGCTTTTTCTACCGCTGACTCGTCAGCGCTTGGTCATTCGCCGCGACGAGTCGCGGCGATGGAAAGCGGCGACGAGTCGCCGCACTCCAAACTTCGGTTCGTTTGGCCGTGGTGGGAAATCCCGGCTAACCCCTGTTCTTCAATACTTCACATTCGTAAGCCGGCCTGCGGCTTCGCCGCGTAGCCACACATAGATGGGCGCGTGGGGGGAGGGTGGCGGCCAGGGAAGCTCCACTTTCAGCGTCTGTTCTTGTGGGCTGCCGGGCACGGGCGTGGGAATTCCTTGCACGGGGAAACCCGTTTTGCCCTCCCAGCCGGTTCTTTCGATGATTTGCAGATCCTGGCCCGTCAGGATTCCGGCGTAAAGCATTCCGCCAAGCTTTTCCTCGGTCAAAGTAAATTTCTCGATGCGCGGCAGGCGGATGACGCGGCCCAGCACCGAGGGGTCTGAGCTGCCCGCGCTCGCGGTTGCGAGCGTGGCGGCCAGCTCGCATCCCGACTGTCCGACGACGCCGGGATCGAGGGAAAGAAAGAGCGCGTTCTCACCGGCGAAATCCAGTTGGGCAGGTACCGTTTTGTCTCCGGGATGGAGGACGAGCGGCTGCCTCAAAAAGCCATCGTTGGCGCAGGTCAAGTTCAGCGCAGGCTGCGCGTCAAGGTTCTGGGCGAGCAGCGAAAAGCTAATCGCCGTGCCCGCGGGGATTTCCCCCTTTTCCAATTGCACATCCGGTGGCTCGGCCATGGACAGGCTGACGCTCACAATCTTAGGCCGAGGCCCCGCCACCTGGAGGGCGTCAGGAACTTCCAAAGGCGTTTGGATGTCCACGACCGATACCTTTGCGGCCACCAACTCCCCCCGATGCGCCGCGGGCAGCAGCTTGACGGTGGCCTTGCGCTCCTCCACATTGTGAGCATCGGCTTTTACGGCCGAAAGTTCCCACGTCGCATCGGAGCTGGCAAGGCGCGTGATCCGCTCCAAACCTGTCCCGCGCAGGATTACGGCCTGCTGGGTTTCACCCAGGTTGGCGCGCAGCGGCAGGTTTTCGAGGTGGGGATTGGGCGGATGGATGACCAGCGGCACATCGTGGGTGGCCCCGTTGGTCTGGGTCAGCACCAGACGGTAGCCTCCTGCCTCCCACGCCGACGTGTCCACTTCGACTTCCAGGCTTTCCTGATCGCCTTCCGCCGCTCCCTTGGGCAAGGTAAAGGTGATGTCCTTAGGCGTTGCCTTCTTATCACCCGTTTTGGCAATTGCAACTTTATCAACAAACTCAAAATCCGCACCACTGAGTTGGATCTTTACGAGACCGCTTCCCTGCACCAGACGGTCGGCGGAGTCCTGCGCGACTTTGGCCTTCGAGAAATCACCCGGCGGACGCAATTCCACCTTGTCCGCCACCGGAAAGGGTTCCCAGTCCCACAGGGCCGTGAGCTTATACTCGCCCTCCGGCAGCTTGGTCTTGGTCAGGTCGAGCTCCAGGGAATCCTCCGCGGCGCCGGCTTCCACTTTCACCGGAACGTCCGCATGTTGATTGGCGGAAACCAACTCCCAGCCGTGAGCGCGCGGCAACAGCTTCGCATCCGCGGGCTTGGAGTAAGGGATCTTGAGGGTGGACTTTCCGCCCTGCGGGACATACACCGCTTTCGCCAGCGTTCCGGCCGGCGCGGCCGCGTTGGGAATGCTCATCATCCACAGGTATGCGACGCGGGTGCGCGGCTTTAACGGCTCATTTTTCGCGCAGAGCGCCAGGCCATTGGTGTCGAAGGGCTGGCTGAAGGCAGCGCGGAAGTCGCTATCGGGAAACATCAAGGTGCGCAGGTCCAGGAAAAGCGCCGTGCCTCCTGCCACCAATCCCACCGGCGAGCCGAAGAAAAGCGTAGCCACCGCGCCCGCCAGCCCTGCGGATTGCTGGGCCACCCCCGAGGGAGTTGCCGTGAGCGGGTCGTAGGTTTGGAGCGAAGGGACCGTCGCACTGAGAAGCGCCGCGGCCTGTTGGTCCGCCGGGGCGGTGGTGTCGAGCTTGGGGACCGCCACGTTGTAATCCGCTGAGAATCCTGCCAGCGCCGCGTTTATGTTGCGGCTGGCGTCCGGTTCCTCTTGGTATTCCACCAGGGCCTCAACCAAGGCGCCCACCTTGGCGGTCTGCTCGGCGTATTCGGTCAACTGGGGAATCAGGTCGGGATTCTTCTCCACCATCGAGCTGACCTTCTTCACGTCCAGGCCATGCGGGCCGAAGACCACCCCCATGACGCTCGCCCGGTGAGGCACTTCCCATTCGGTGGCATCTTTCGCCGCCCGCGGTTCGAGCACGTCGATGTCCTGGGTCTTCTTCTCTTTTTCCTTATTCGTCCCCTTCGCTGCCGGACTTGCGACCGGGACCAGCAACACCGCAATCTTGGCCTTATCTTTGATGGCCGGGGGCAGGTGCAAAGGCTCATATTTCAGCTTTTCACCCGCCTCGATGATATTGATGTCTCGCAAGGGCAAGTACGGCCCACTCTTGGGCGGCTCAACCAGCAGCCGAAACCGGCTGACATTCAAGCTTCCTGCGCAGGGGGGAACCGTTACGGCCAAACACCGCGCGGCTATTGACATCAACATCAGAAAGGCAACGAGAACGGAGGCTCGACCTATAGCGTATGAATGTGCGTGTGGGTTGATCATCTCTCCTGTGTCCGATGGGGGAAGTAAGTCTCAAGTTATATTGGATGCAAGCAGGATGAGCGGGGTGGTGCGAACGACAAGAGCGTAGCGCAGCGGAGCCGCAATCAAAATGTGCCACGGCCATCTTGGCCGTGCCCCTTCACGGGCGGGACGCCCGTGGCACCTCCCCGGCCGAACGCTGTTCGGCCCTACCCAGGGCGGGGAAATTCTTGCCCAAAAAAAATAATTTACGGTATTGCAATGCAGCGCGGCAGAGCCGCAACCAAAATGTGCCACGGCCATCTTGGCCGTGCCCCTTCACGGGCGGGTCGCCCGTGGCACCTCCCCGGCCGAAGGCTGTTCGGCCCTACCCATGGCGAGGAAATTTTTGCCCAAAAAACAAGAATTTACGGTATTGCAATGCAGCGCGGCAGAGCCGCAACCAAAATGTGCCACGGCCATCTTGGCCGTGCCCCTTCACGGGCGGGTCGCCCGTGGCACCTCCCCGGCCGAACGCTGTTCGGCCCTACCCGTGGCGAGGAAATTCTTGCCAAAAAGACATGAATTTACGGTATTGCAATGCAGCGCGGCAGAGCCGCAACCAAAATGTGCCACGGCCATCTTGGCCGTGCCCCTTCACGGGCGGGACGCCCGTGGCCCCTCGGCGGCCGAACGCTGTTCGGCCCTACCCATGGCGAGGAAATTCTTGCCCAAAAAACATGAATTTACGGTATTGCAATGCAGGGCGGCAGAGCCGCAACCAAAATGTGCCACGGCCATCTTGGCCGTGCCCCTTCACGGGCGGGACGCCCGTGACACCTCGCCGGCCGAACGCTGTTCGGCCCTACCCATGGCGAGGAAATTCTTGCCAAAAAGACATGAATTTACGGTATTGCAATGCAGGGCGGCAGAGCCGCAACCAAAATGTGCCACGGCCATCTTGGCCGTGCCCCTTCACGGGCGGGACGCCCGTGACACCTCGCCGGCCGAACGCTGTTCGGCCCTACCCATGGCGAGGAAATTCTTGCCAAAAAGACATGAATTTACGGTATTGCAATGCAGCGCGGCGGAGCCGCAACCAAAATGTGCCACGGCCATCTTGGCCGTGCCCCTTCACGGGCGGGACGCCCGTGGCACCTCCCCGGCCGAACGCTGTTCGGCCCTACCCATGGCGAGGAAATTCTTGCCCAAAAAACATGAATTTACGGTATTGCAATGCAGACCTCCGCTTTTGGTCTGCGGTTCTTCATTAGAGTCACGCTGCCGAATCCGAGGGTAGTCCCCATCGTTGTGATCTGAGGTTTTTCGCATGAAGGGCCGCGGACAAAAGCGGAGGTCCGCGCTACGCTTTCTTGTCGCCGTGGTACATTTGAGCGATCCATGAAGATCCACAGGAGGATGGAATGGCCAAGGTGGAGTTTTCCAGAAGGAACTTCCTGAAAGGTGCGGTGGCAGGGGCCGCGGCGGGCTCAGCCGGCTTTCCGGCCAGAGCTCACGGGAGTGAACCAGAGAATCAAATTAGCGGGTCGGTCTGGGAAAGGCCGCCTCAGCAAAACGGCAATGGCCTCAACTTGCTGGTGATTGTTGCGGACACCTTCCGATGCGATAACCTGGCGTGCTACGGCCCGAAATGGCTGGCCGGGCTGGAGACTCCAAACTTGGACCGCTTCGCCGGGGACGCGACGATCTTCACAGACGCCTATCCCGAGGGCATGCCCACCATCACCATCCGCCGCGCGCTCTACACGGGTCGGCGGGTGGTTCCCTGTTACTATTTCCCGCAACACGAAAGCGTGCAATTGCCGGGATGGCATCAGCTCTACCATGAAGACGTCACCCTCAGTGAGACTTTGCGGGAAGCGGGATACATCAACGCCTTGATCAGCAGCGTCTATCATCAATTCAAGCCCGGCAGGAATTTCCACCGGGGGTTCCACACCTGGCAATGGATTCGGGGCCTGGAATTCGACTCTTACGGCACTTCACCTCACGGTCTTCTTAACGTGAACGACCTGGCGGCAGACGAATACCTGGCCCGGTTTCCCGGTCTCCATGAGCAATTGAGCCAGTACAAGGCCAACCGGAATTTATGGCAGCGGGAGGGAGAATCCATCAGCCAGATCACCGCCCAAACGGCCGTTCTTTGGCTGAACGAGAATCATGACCAGCGGCCCTTTTATCTTCACGTGGAGTTTTTCGATCCGCATGAGCCGTGGGACCCGCCCCGGCGATTCCTGGAAAAGTACCTGCCCAACGCCGGCCCACCCAGTTATATCGAGCCTCCCTATGCGACGGTTCCCCTCTCCACTTATATCAAGAGACGTTTCCGGGCGAACTACGCCGGGGCGGTCAATTGCGTGGATTATTGGGTGGGCGCCCTGCTGGATACGATCCAACAGTTCGGCCTGCTGGAGAACACGGTCGTGGTTTTCATGTCCGACCATGGAGCCATGCTCGGGGAGCACGGGCAATTCTTGAAGGGTCCCGACAAGCTGCGTGGCCAGGTAACTCACATCCCGCTGCTCATCCGGACGCCGGGGAATAGTTACGCCGGCAAAAAGGTCAAGGGCTTCGTTCACATTCCCGATGTGATGCCCACGCTGCTGGGCCGCCTGGGGCTCAAGCCACCTTCACGGGTAACGGGAAAGGATTTTTGGCCGTTGGTAACTGGTGACGCCCGCAAAATACACGATGAGGTGGTACAAACTTACGGTTGGGTGGGCGCGGTGCGAAACCAGGAATGGAACTACTGCGAGAACTGGAAGCCGGAGGCGCCTCACAGCGCCTTCGCGCCACAGCTTTACCATCTCGAAAAAGACCCTCAGGAACTTACCGACGTAGCTGAAAAGTATCCCGATGTCGCGCGGAAAATGTCCGCTCAACTGAAGGAATACGTCGCCTCGGGAGAAGGCATCACCTCCGGAAGTTTCAACGCCAAACCCACCCTGGATACCGAAGAAGGGCTTTACGCAAAGTGAGCAATCGCGGCGGGGCGGCTTTTCGTAGCGGAGCCCTTCAGGGCGGCATTACGGATTCAAAAGACTTGCCCTGGCACGGAGAACTAACCCCTCACCCCCACAACGTGCAAAACGTGGGGCCCCCTTCCCGCCCCGGCTGGTGAAAACGCCGGCGGCGGTCCACCCTCTCCCCTCGGAGAGGGCTATGATTCTAGTCTCTACCGCTGACTCCGTTGTAGGGGTACGGCTTGCCGTACCCTCTTCATTTTTGTCGCGCGACCGAACCAAGAGGGTACGGCAAGCCGTACCCCTACAATATCGGGATCAGTCGAACGCACTTTGCAAGAACGCCGCCATGTAGAGGGCGTCGAGGTACTTGAAGGGCGTCTCGGCCGTCGTGTAATGGCCGCAGGGCAGTACACGGGCCTGATAGGGCAATCCCCGGCGGGCGAATTCATCGAGGAGCTGGTGTGAGTACGCCGGCAGGAAAGTCAAGTCATAGGCGCCGTAGATCAGCAGGGATTTCTTGGGCCAACGCGCGTATTTATCGACATAGGAGACGGGGCTGATCGCCATCCAGGACCGGCGCAGGCGTTGCTGGTCGATGTCGTGCTCGATGCCCTGGCGCACGTGGCGCGTGGACTGACCCGTCCACACCACGTCGCCAAAGGTTACGGAGAAGTGGTTGAAGACGTTCACCTCCAGGCGCGGGTCATGGGCGCTGGTCAGGAAGGCGTAGCAGGAACCCAGGCTCGTCCCCACGATCCCCAACTGCTTGTAGCCTTGCATTTCCAGCCAATCCAGGCAGGCGCGCGCATCGACCACGGCCTGGCGTCCGGCGTCGAGCGTCCGCCCCAGGTTCGCGGACACGGCATAGTCAGCGCGTTCGGTTTCAGCAGGTTTGCGATAGTCGTGGTAAGGCAGACTCAGGCGCAGCGCGGAGATGCCCAGAAGGTTGAAAATCCGGCACAGCGCATTGTGGCTTTGGGCGTCGGCGTTCCACTGCGGCATCACCACCAGCGCCCGGCGCCGCTCGGCGGGAAACCAGCGAGCCCGCACCAGGTTGTTGCCGGGGTATGGGGTGCGGACGGGCGAAGTGAATAGCAGGAAATCATTCTCCCGGCGAAAATCGGAGGGAGTCTGGTAGGAGTAGAAATCATCACTGGCGGAGACGATCCGCTCGTTCAGTTGGGCGAGGTAGGCCTCGGGGTCCGCGTGCGCCCGGTGGCCTGCGCCATCCGCTCCCGGCCAGCCCTCGGTCCAGTCGAGGCCCCATTCGAGAGGGCGCACCACGCGGTTCGTGTCGCGCGCATTCAGCCGGGTCTCCCAGGCGTATATCCAATCGCGGTAGCGGTCCCCCATGAGTCTTCAGGCGTTCGGCGCGCCAGCTCAACAGCGGCTGGCGAACTCCGCCAGTGGCGCCAACCCTCGTTCCAAGGGTGCGGAGTGCGAGAAGACGAGCGTCTTGATACTGCTGTCGCCGGCCAGGCGGCGCGCGAGTTCTACCAAGGATTTCCGGTTCTCGGCCGCACTCTTGCTAAAGATCCAGGGCGCCGCTTGAAGCCGGCCACCCTTGCTCTGATTGGCGCTGTCACCCAGGAACAGGTTCTCCCCGATAGCGTAGGCAGCGCATCCCGGCGTATGGCCCGGCACGGCGAAAACGCGGACCTGGTAGGGGCCCAAGGGCATGACCTCGCCGTCATTCAGAGTCCGGGAGAGGCGAATCCCCGTAGGCCGCGGGGATATGAACCGCAGGATTGGACCTCCGCCCGAAGAGTGGCCTTCCACCACATCCATTTCTGCGGCCAGCGCCATCACCTGCGCCTTCGGGAACTTTCGAATCGCCGCGATGTGATCGCGATGACCATGCGTCAGCAGAATTACCTTCACGTCGTCGGGGCCCAGACCGTGGCGGGACAATTCCGCGACGAGAGCTTTCCCCTGGGTGTCTTTGCCGGCATCGACGAGCGCCACCTCGTGGCCGCTGAGGGGCACAAGACCTATGCTCACGAACCCATCCTTGATGAGGTACATGCCATTTATATTCGCCCCTTTCGGCAAGCGCTGCCAGGTTAAGAGCGGGAGAACCGCCACGGCCACCGCAGCAAGCAAGATCACAATGACGGCAAGGGCCACGATCGTCCACATCCCGTTCCTCCTGAAGTCAGGGCCTCCATTTTCGCCGGGTGGGCAATATGAATATACACCGAACCCTTCGATCGCGTCACTGCGGGCAGATTTACTCGAAATCCAAGGAGACGTTGGCGGGAAAACCTTCATCCAATGATAGGATCGAAACTCGGGTGGTGACTCATTTTGAAGTGCCACGGCCATCTTGGCCGTGCCCGTTCACGGGCGGGACGCCCGCGGCACTTCAAACTGAGTCACTAACCGTAACTCGGCTTTGCTTGACGCATGGGGCGATTGTCCTTAGACTAGAACTTTGCCCAGCGCTTAACGGCCCGTTCCTTTTCATGATGGTATTCAGGCGGCTGTGTGTCACCCTCGCATCGGTTTTCCTGCTCGCGACCTGCCTATGGGGCCAGGAGGGAGCGCCGATCTTTCCCGTCGAGGACATCCGGCCCGGCCTCAAGGGGGTCGGGCGCACTATTTTCAATGGCGACAAGGTCGAGGAATTCCAGGTGGAAATCCTGGGCGTGCTGAAGAACGCCATCGCTCCCAAGCGGGACGTGATTTTGGCGCGGCTTTCGGGGGGGCCACTCGAAAAAACCGGAGTCATTGCCGGCATGAGCGGAAGCCCGGTTTACGTGGATGGCAAGCTAGTAGGCGCCGTGGCTTTGGCATTTCCATTCTCCAAGGAGCCGGTCGCAGGGATAACGCCCATCAAAGAAATGCTGGATGTGGTGCCGGAAAAAACCAGGAGCACAGCCGGCATATCACCCAACGAGGGCTTTCGCATCGTCCGCACGTCCGCTGATTCCGGACAAATTGGCCGCTTGATACCCAGCCGAAACGCCAACGAGCTTCTGCCCACCATTCCCCAATCGCCCGAGCCGACAGGAAGTTCCTTAGCCGCCCTTCTGTTGCCCCTGCGCTTCGGGGGGTTTTCAAGCGAAGCTATCAGCATGTTCACCCCGCAGCTTCGCCAGATGGGATTTGAGCCCATGCAGGGTGGCGTGATCTCCGGGGGTTCGGAGGAGGTTCCGCCCAGCGAGACGGACCTAACGCCGGGCTCCATGATCAGCCTGCTGCTGGTGCGCGGCGACCTGAATCTGAACGTGGATTGCACGGTGACCCTCCGGCAAGGCAATAACCTATACGCATGCGGACACCGCGTGCTCTCCATCGGACCCGCCCAATTTCCTTTTGCGCCCTCGCACGTGATCACCACCGTAGCGAGCCTTGCCTCGTCATTCAAGGTGGATGCGCCCGGGAAGGTGGTGGGCACCATCCAACAGGACCGTTTTGATGCCATTTATGGCCAGATCGGCGATATGACCCCGCCGATGATTCCTATCCACCTGCGGGTTGATTCGACCCTCAACCGGAAAGCGGAATACCATTTCGAAATGTTGGAGGAACCTTTCCTCTCGCCGTTGCTGTTGAATCTGAGTGTGACTTCTTCCCTAATCACGACGGAGCGCGCCTTGGGGCCTTCCACTTTGGAAATTAAGGGCAAGATTCAACTGGCCGGGGAAGATTCCATTGATCTGGAAGACATTGTCTCCAGCGAGGCCGGGGCGGCAAATATGGTGGGCGGGGTCGTGGCGATGCCGCTCACTTTCCTGATGTCCAGTGGATTTCCTGACCTGAAGATCCAGGGTATCGACTTGAACATCGTCTCTCTGAATGAGAAACGGACGGCCACCCTCGAACAGGTGTGGAGCACCAAGTCGGAAGTGCGGCCCGGCGACCACCTGGAATTGATGGCCCTCCTGCGGCTGCCCGGGGGTGGGACCTTAACGCAGAAGATCCCGATGGACGTACCCGAGAGCGTCACGGACAAGATGCTGTCGGTGGTAGTGGGCGGTGGCGCGAGCATCAACGCTCTGGAGTTCCGCTTTACCCCGCTCGGCGCCACGCCCCGCGACTTGCAGCAACTGGTGCGGGCCTTAAATCGCATGCGCCGCAATAACCGGGTTTACGCCCTGCTGATGTCGCCGCAGCGTTCCTTTGTCATGCAGGGAGAAGAATATCCATCGCCTCCCCCTTCCTTGCTGCAAACGATTCTGGCGGACCCTGCCGCCACTTCAAGCGTGGTGTTCAGCGGCACCTCGGTGGTGGGCGACTTTGAAACCAAGACGATCCCCTATACCGTTCGCGGGCAGAAGACGCTGCTCTTCAAAGTGGTCGAGCCCGGATCGTAGCCGCGCACAGAGGATAGGCTTTCAACGAGAGTTTGGAGAAAGGTTGGGGCATGAAATTCGGCAACTACCTTCGCGTCTTATTCCTGGTCTTACTCATCGCCGTGCCCGTCTGGGGAGTGGAGACTACCTTTTGGCAGATCGGTTCCTTCGATGAATTTCTGCAAGGTACGCTCACCGGAATCTCCCTGAGCAAGGAAGGTGAATTGACGCTTGCCCCCGCCACGCAAGTGTTTTTCACGCCCGAAGAAGCCCTGGCCCTGGCTCTGGCGCGCGATCCGAGCGGCAATCTTTATGTGGGCACGGGCCACCAGGGGAAGGTTTTTCGCGTCGGGCAAGACCAGAAAGCCACCCTCTTGTTCACGGCCCATGAGCCGGATGTCTTCGCCTTGGCGGTGGGGCCTGATGGCGCCCTCTATGCGGGGAGTTCTCCGGAAGGCAAAGTTTACAAAATCACTCCTGACGGCAAATCCAGCGTTTTTTACGATCCCAAGACGAAATACATTTGGGCGCTGGTGTTTGACGCGCAAGGCCGGCTTTACATCGGCACGGGGGATAAGGGCCAGATCCTGCGTGTGGACGTTTCCGGAAAAGGTGAGGTCTTTTTTGAAAGTAAACAGACCCACATTATGTGCCTGAATTTCGACCCGCAGGGCAATCTGCTGGCGGGCAGCGTGCCCAATGGCCTGATCTATCGCGTCTCACCCCAGGGAAAGGCCTTTGTTCTTTATCAGTCGAGCTTGCCGGAAATTCATGAGTTGGCCGTGGACTCTCAGGGCCACATTTTCGCCGCAACCTTAGGCGGCGCCGGCGGGAAGGGATCACCGGAGTTTCTGCTGGTTCCCCCCGGCGGACCCCCCAGTGGGGGTGTCACCACCGTAACGGTGACGGCCTCCACGGAACCCGAAGCCGCGGCTAAAGGGCAAGGTCCGCCCACAGAACCCGTCTCCCCCAGCTTCAACCGGTCAACGCCTGCGACCCCATCCTTCCTACCCATGTCGCTACCCCAGGGACGCGGCGCGCTGATCGAAATTTTCCGCGATTCGACCGTGGAAACCATATGGAATTCAAACAATGAGAGCATCTTTGGACTCGCCGTCCGGAGCGGCCACGTGCTTTTTTCCACCGATTCCAACGGTCGGATCTTCGACCTGGACCCGCAACGGGAAGGCGAAAATCTAACCTTACTGACGGAAACCCATGAATCCCTCGCGACCCGCCTGCTGCTAGGAGGAGGCAGTCTCTACGCGGCCACAAGCAATGTGGCCAAGCTATTCCGGATCGAAAGTTCCGCCACCCGCGAAGGCACCTTTGAAGCGCCCGTCAAAGACACAAAGTTCATTTCGCGCTGGGGGATCCTGGCTTGGCGCGCAGAGGTCCCCACAGGCTCCACTCTGCAGTTTTACACGCGTTCGGGGAACTCTGATCGTCCCGATAGCACCTGGAGCGACTGGGGCGGTCCTTACAACAACCCCAGTGATGGCGCTGTGGTGAGCCCTCCCGCCCGGTACATCCAATGGAAAGCCGTGTTTAGAGCCTCCGCAGGCGCCTCACCGACCTTGGACGAGGTCACAATTTCCTACCTGAACCAGAACCTTCCACCGCAAATTCACTCGTTGAATGTCAGTACTTCCGGGGAGCGAACTGGAGCAGCAGGGCCGACGGCCTCCGCCAACTTGTCTGTGGGCGTCGGGCTTTCGGTCACAGCTACGCCCATGGCGAATTTCGGCACTCCTTCCCCGTCAGCTCCAACCGTCAAGACTCCTATCACCCTGACGTGGCAAGCGGATGATCCAAATGGAGATCAGTTGGTTTATACCCTTTATGTTAAGGCCACCGATGAAGAAGAATGGCATCTGCTCCACGAAAGACTTCATCAGTCAAGCTACACCATTGCGCCCAATGGTTTGGCGGACGGAAAGTACATAGCTCGCTTGGTGGCCTCGGACGAGGAGTCCAATCCGCCCAGCATGGCACGGAAGTCCGAATTGCTAAGTGCTCCGTTTTGGGTCGACAATACCCCCCCGGATGTCCGGGTCCTCAAGAAGATGGTCAGCGGCTCCTCCGCAGAAGTGCAATTTGTCGCAGAAGACAGCACTTCCCCCTTACGGAGCGCTGAGACCTCCTTGGACGGAAAGCATTGGGAAGACATAATTTCCGATGATGGGGTCGTGGATTCGCGGAAAGAGACATTCACCGTCAAACTACCCCATTTAGACCCAGGAGAGCACATTCTCCTGTTGCGGGCTTATGACACCGCGGGTAACGCGGGGGTAGGAAAAGCGGTGCTCCGCCTCCCCACGATGGGAAGCCGAACCCCGTGACATGCTCCCGGTGCCCCGGTCAATTTGGTCTTGCGGGTGAAAGGCGGGTTGGATATCCTTGGGGCGGTTTCTGGGGTTAAGTCCGCTATTATTAACCGCGGGCAGCCCCTGCCGCCCACCTGAAAAGTAAGAATTTGCGAACGGTAACCGGCGGGCGGGGGCCTGCGTCATAGCAAGAATACAACTCTCGATTCTTGTCCCGCATCTCAACAAAACGAGTTGAGGTGCGGCTGATAGTGAAATTTTTTGAGCCCACAAAAGACACCAAAGGCTGCGTCGGAGACTCAGTTAGTTGCACGCGCACAGCAGGGTGATGAAGAGGCGTTTGCTACGCTTTTCGAAACCCACAAGCGACGGGTCTATTCACTCTGTTTGCGCATGACCGGAAATACGGCGGAAGCGGAAGATCTTACGCAGGAAGCATTCCTGCAACTGTTCCGTAAGGTCTCCACCTTCCGCGGAGAGTCTGCGTTCTCGACGTGGCTGCACAGATTGGCTGTGAATGTAGTGCTGATGCACCTGCGCAAGAAAGGATTGCAGGTTGTCTCACTCGACGAGGTGGATAATTCCAAGGACGAGCCGGTCAAGCGGGATTACGGTGACGATGACCGGCGACTGGTGGGTTCGGTTGACCGGATTGGCCTGCAGCGCGCGATAGCGGATTTGCCCCCTGGGTACCGGGCGGTGTTTGTGCTGCACGACGTGGAAGGTTACGAGCACAATGAAATCGCCGAAATCATGGATTGCTCGGTGGGGAATTCCAAGTCGCAGCTTCACAAGGCCCGCATGAAGTTGCGCGACCGGTTGCGGCGGGATCGAAGCCTGGGACCTGCGGCCGAGTCGCTTCCCGCGGACGAGGAAGTCAAGGAAGTTTGAGAGGCGTTATGGAAGAGCGTCGATTCGAAAAGGCCGCAGCGTGCTTGCGGTTTGAAAGCGAATTGGAAGCTTTCCTGGAGGGTGAGTCCCGGCCCTTCATAACGGCTCACGCACAGGATTGCCCGTTCTGCCACGTCCTGCGGAGCGACCTGGAGCAAATCCGCCAAGCGGCTCAAGATTTGCCCCAGGAAGAGCCCTCGCCAGTCGTCTGGGCAAACCTGCATGCGAGGCTGGAAGCCGAAGGCGCTTTCCGTCCGCATGTGAGCGGATGGCGTGGCATGCTGGCTTGGCGCTTTCTTCCCCACCCGGTTCCGGTGGGAGTTCTCGCCGGCTTGGTCATTATGGCTTCAGTCCTGACCGTGCCGCCCCGAAATCCTCAACATTGGGACGTCTTGAATCCCGCCGGGAGTTCTACCGCCAAGGTGACCGCCTCCGTAACGCCCGTCGGCGAGGATGGCGCCTTGGAACAACTCGTCGGAGAACTGGAAAGCAATTTTCGCGCGAACGATGCATCCCTGGCCCCGGACCTAAAGGCCACGTACGAAAAGAGCCTCGTCTCCTTGGATGACTCGATTCGCGAATGCCGGGACTCCTTGCGCCAGGAGCCCGGCAATACCCTGGCGCACGATTACCTGCTGACAGCGTACACCCGTAAGGCTGAAATTCTTTCTTCTGCGTTGGAGTTCGAAGGGCGTTAACGAAGGGACACGTGTTTGGAAAACCAAACAGTCACTATTAATTTGACAGCCGTCAGACCAATTCTCCGATTCCTGGCGCTACTGATGGTGTCGGCCACGACGGTCTGGGCCGGCGGCGAGGGGCGGGTCGAAAAGATCTATTACACCACCCGCGAGCCCCGCATCAGCTTGACAAACCTGAAAGGCCAGATCCTGGTGCGTGCCTGGGATAAAGCCCAGGTCCACATCGTTTACACACTTGGTTCCCCACGGATGGAAGTTGATACGGAAGTCCTGCCCGACACGGGTGCGGCTGAGAAAATCCACTTCATCACTCACCTGTTGGATCCCACCGTCGCCGGAGATGATCAGACGGCCGATTACACTCTGGACGTTCCCGCCGGCGCCAGCCTGGAAATTCGCAATCCTCAAGGGAAAGCGCGCGTGGTGGGAATGCAGGCGGATGCCGCCATTGACTCGGTCGGCGGCAATATCGTAGTCTCAGATTATACGGGTCACCTCTCGGTGCGGTCGGTGGGTGGCGACATCGAGATCACCCATCCGTCCGGACAAGTCGACGCTTACACGATCACGGGTAACTTGCGGTTTGTGTCTCCGTCAACCACCCGACTGCGCGGCAGCACAACCTCTGGGAACATCCTCTTTGAGGGCGATTTCATGGACCGAGGCGACTACTTCCTCTCTGCTTACAGCGGTAACGTGGACGTGGTCTGTCCTGCTTCCGCTTCCTACGAGCTGAGCGCCATCACCAAGCGCGGAAAAGTCATCAATACCCTGCCCATCAAAACCCGGCGGCAGTCGGCGTCCCCAGCGGACTCCAACAGCCTGCTCGGAACGCACAACACCGGCAAGGCGACGGTGGAATTGAAGACCTACAGCGGAACCATTCGCATCCGGCCACAGTACTAAGAAAAAAGTATTGGCAATGGGGTAGGTGGGGACCTCCCCACCTATTACCTCCCTTCCCCGGCGAGGGAAGAGGAGGGGGGCCACGCTTTGGTGAGCTTGCCTGGATGCGGCTCGGTCAAGCTGTGCATCTTGCTTTCCCACCGTCGACGATTTTGATCGAGGTTCGCCTCCGGGAGTTAGTGTTGCCCCCCCAGAGATTCCAACTTTTTGAGGTTGGCAAGTCCTGTGGCATTGGAAGGATCGAGTTTCAACCCCGCGCGGTATTCGCGAATCGCGTCGGCGTTGCGGCCGGAATCCATATAGAAAAGTCCCAGCATGAAATGCGAGTGGCTGTCGAGGGGATCGAGCGCCTCAGCGTCCAGAAGAGCGCGCTCAGCGGCGGGGCGGTTTGCCTGTAGCCATTCCGCCACTCCAAGGTCCCAGTCCCCCTGAGGGGTGGGCTCGATTTCCACGGAGCGGCGCGCTTCGGCTTCCGCCTCGCGCAGTCGCTGCCGATGCAGATAGAACTCACATAAGGCGTTGTGCGCCCGCACGCTGAGGGGGGAAAGGTTTTCGGCGATGCGCAGTTGGGCCTCCGCTTCCTCGAACCTGCCCGTGGCTTCGTAGGTTTTCCCCAAGTCCAAATGGGCGTTACTGTAATTCGGCCGGATCAACAGGGCGCGCATGAAGAAGGCTTCCGCTTCATCATAATGCTTCTCCTCGTTGGCCACCAAGCCGAGATTGTGCAGAGCGTATTCACTGTAGGGCGCCAGTTGGAGCGCCGTACGCCATTCCTTTGCCGCCGCCGCGATGTTTCCTTGCTTCCAGTATACGGTCCCCAGATTGTTGTGAATGTGATAGGCATCCGGTGAAATGGCCAGTGTCGCGGTGTAAAAAGTGATGTCATCCCGCCAGTCGCGATTTCGGGCATTGATGCGAAATACCCAAAGCGTGGCGACCAGGCCAGCCGCAAGAGGCAGCGCGAGGCGCCACCGGCTGCCCCGGGCAGAAAGCGCCATCCACCCTTGGACGCCCGCCCATCCCACCATCCAGCAGAATCCCACCGAAGCGAGGTAGACGTAGCGCTCCGCAAAGGGGTTGCTGGTCATCCAACGAACATTCAACATGGGGGCGAGCGTCAGAAGCAGCCAAACAACTCCGAAAGCAGCTTGCCGGTTAGACTTCCAGAGGACCGCAAAAGCTGACCCGCAAATGGCTAGAGCCACAACGCCACCGAGCGCCCAGGGATAGAGTGCGGCAATATCGGTGGGAAAAAGGTAATAGGCGCAGAGTTTCGCCGGCCACGCAAGTTTCCAGAAGTAACGGCCCATCAGGGCCAGGGCCGAAATCACCAAATCACCTGGCCCCAACCCCGGCCAGCCCAGGCTGGGTGCGAGTCCGCCCAGGTAACGGACGCGCAACACCAGATAAATCACGGCGAGCAACCACAATGCGCCATAACGCCGGAGCTTTTGGCCTCCGGTGGTTTGCGCGTGATCCTCACGGAAAAAGTGCTCGTAAAGGGTCGCGAGCAACGGAAGCGTGAGCGCCGGCTCCTTGGAAAGCAGGGCGAGCACAAAACTCCCCGCCATGGCGATCTGGAGTAGCACCGAGCGCTTGCCTGCGGCGCGCGCGGAGGCAAGGAAAAACCAGAAGGTCAGAAGATAGAAGAAGGTTAATTCGAGCTCGGTGACCGCAGCAATCCAGTTAACCGCTTCGCTGTGAATGGGATGGAGCGCAAAGATACCCGCCGCCGCGAACGCTACAGGGGCGGAGCGAAACATTTTGAGCGTGACCAGAAAGACGAGGAGAACCACCCCCACGTTCGCCAAAAGATTGACCAGGTGAAACCCCAGCGCGCGGGGACCGAAAAGCTGATAGCAGAGCAGATATCCCAGCGACATCACCGGGCGGTAATAATTGGAGGAGCCACGGAAATCGCCCACAAACGACCACACTGAGGAGGTGAAGATTTCCCGCAAGTGATGGAAGTTCCGAAGGTAGGGATTTACCAGGATTTGATCGAAGTCGTCATAGACAAAGCCGTTGCGTAATGAGGTGAGATAGGGGAGCGCCGCAAGGGCAACGAGGCTGAGGATGTATACGGCACCCTGCTTGTTCCGCAGGGGGGCTGGAGATTGTGCGCCCGCCACCGATGGCGAGTCGTGGGACGAGAGATCATGGGGACAGTCTGGGATCAGGGTAACCTCTCTTAGCATTCGCAACCGCCGTGGGATATTCCCGACGGGTCCCCTATCCGGCGCTTCATTTTGATTATACCGACCGGCATAGGTTCTTGCGATTTCATTGTAGCGGGTAAATTCGCTCGTGGCCTGCAAGAGGGATTTCTCTTAATTTTCAATTTTCAACTTTCAACCCGCAACTTTCGGCTATCGTTTCCCAACTCTTCGAGTTGCGTAACTGGCGAGTGCCCCACTATAATCTCAGCCGGATGATTCTGGGACGAGACCCTGTCAAGGTAATGAATCGCCAACGTCGAAAACTGATCTACCTTCTAGGCTTCATGGGGAGCGGCAAATCCACGGTGGGAAAGCTGCTGGCAGAGGCACTGGGCTGGCCGTTCATCGATCTCGACACGGTGATTGAAGCCGGGCAAGGGTTGACGATTCGCGAGATCTTTGAGAACTCGGGCGAGCCCTTTTTCCGTCAGATCGAGCGCGCGGCATTGACGGAGGCTTCCAAAACTGAGCCCGCGGTTATTGCCTTGGGAGGTGGAACGTTTGCGCAACCACCTAACGTCGACTTTATTCGTGAAATGGGTGGCGCCACGGTTTGGCTAGACTGCCCGCCGGAGGTTCTGCGCGCTCGCTGCCAAGGGATGGAGAATCGGCCCCTTTTCCGCGATGCCGAGACCTTCAGCCGGCTGCTGGTCGACCGGCTACCCTATTACCGCCTCGCAGATTTGCGAGTCGCGACCGACGGGCGCACACCTCAAGAAGTGGTCGAACAAATCCTGCGTCTGCGGGTCGCCTGACCTGAAAGGAGCTTCCGCTGGCCTCGATAAAATGTTGCGCCCCGTTAATCGCCGTGTTCATGCTGGCCGGCGGCGCGCGGGCTGCCGATCCTCTGGGGGGAAAAGCCCAGACTGCTGCGCCTGCGGACCTGAACGACCACGGCGTCTTCGAGATTTTTGCCGCCGGCAAGAGCATCGGAACTGAAAAGTTTGAGATTCGCGCCGGGTCGAAGCAAATTGAAGCGCAGGCCGAGGTTCATTTGCGCTTCGAACAAGGCAACAAGACACTGGAGGTCAAGACCACGCCGACCCTGCTCCTCGACCCCCAGCTCCATGCCCTATCCTATACCTGGAGCCAGAAGGGTTCGCAGTCATCTCAGCTCACCATTGACTTTCGTTCCTCACCTGTCCGCACGCACTACAAAGGGGTCAACGGTGAAAACGATGACCGTGATTTCAAGCTGCCCAAGGATGTCGTGGTTCTGGATGACAATATCGTCCATCACTACCAGTTAGTGGTTGACCGCTACGACCAGACAAGCAAGGGGAAGCAGTCTTTCCACGCCTTTATCCCGCAAGAAGCGCTGCCCGGGGAAATTACCGTTCAGGACATGGGCACCCAGCCGGTCACGGTCGAGGGGACGACACAGAACTTGCGGCATCTCGTCCTGACCACGGAGCTGGCCGGCATTGACCTTTGGGTTGACGACCAGGGCCACCTGCAAGTGGTCTCCGCGCCGGTGGCGCAATTTCAGGCCGTGCGGAAGAAATAAACAACCATGGACAAGATTCTTATCACCGGCGGGGCCGGGTTCATCGGGTCCCACCTCGCCGAGCGCCTGCTCCGGGAAGGGAAGCGCCTCGCCCTCGTCGATAACCTGGACGATTACTACGACCCGGCCTTGAAACGCGCGAACCTCCAGGAGATCAAGGCCAGCGGCGCCTGCGAATTCTTTCTCGTGGATATTCGGGACGCCGAGAAGCTGCGCGCGGTGCTGGCGAGCTTCCGGCCGGAAGTCGTGGTGCACTTGGCGGCGCGCCCGGGCGTGCGGTCGTCGTTTCTCCAACCGGATGCCTATATTTCCAACAATGTCGCCGGCACGGCACGATTGCTGGAAATCAGCCAACAGTGCGGCGTCCCTCGCATGGTATTTGCTTCCTCGAGCTCCGTGTACGGAAAGGATAACCGCGCGCCATTCACCGAAGACGCCTGTACGGCCACGCCTCTATCCATTTACGCCGCCACCAAGGTCTGCGGAGAAGCCTTGGCGTTCACTTACTCCCAAGCTTACCCGCTCTCCGTTATATGCCTCCGCCTCTTCACCGTTTTCGGACCTCGCCAACGGCCCGATCTTGCCATCCGCAAATTTGCCGGTCTGATCCTCGCCGGCGAAGAGGTCCCTCTGTACGGCGACGGCAGCATCCGGCGCGACTTCACCTATGTCGACGACATCGTGGAGGGGATTGTGCGCGCGCTCGATGCGCCGGGACGCTTCGATGTTTTCAATTTAGGTCATTCACACCCGGTCCGTGTTGACTATATGGTGGAGACCCTCGCGCAGGCACTCGGTAAACCCGTTCGACGAAAATTCCTTCCCGCCCCGCCTGGTGAAATGACCCTCACGCATGCCGACCTCACCAAGGCCCGTAAAATCCTCGGCTACTCGCCACGCGTTAGCTTCGAGGAGGGGATCCGAAGATTCGCCCAGTGGCTTAAAACACATCCCTGATTATCTCGCGACAGGAATCCTGCTTGCCGTTTGTTTCCGGCGCCCATCCCTGCATGCAATCAGGAACTTGCAACGGGCACCTTTAGAACGAACCTGTGGTGTTGGGTGACGATCGAAGTGCGGAGCGTGTTGATTGTCTAGAAGAAGCAAGCGGCATCCGAATCGATCATCGGATGCCGCTCGCCGTCAGATTTTTTCCGGGTAGTGCTTGTCCGACCCCGGGTCGGGTGCTGAATTCGCGAGCACGGTCACTCGAGCCCTAATAAGTTCCCGGGCAGGTCAGACCGGTAACGGGGCTGGTGGTCGTGTTCGTTGTCATCAAGTCGTAAGTGCATTCGGCAACAGTTAGAGCGTTTGCAGCATTGGTTGCCGCCGTTGTTGCAGCGGTAACTGCGGCTGCCGCCGTGCTGTTTGCAGCATCCGCAGCAGCGGTTGCGGCGTTCGCATCGGTGATCGCGGTGTTAGCATGGCTTTCCGCGAGGCCCGCCAGGATTGCCGCCACGACGCCGGCACCCAACGCACCAACTCCTAGCCAGATGCCCTCGGAGCAGCAACCCACCGAGCTGCCGCCCTTCCCGCCATTGGCGGTCTTGGGCGGGAATACGACGGTTTGCCCCTTGGCTACTTTCTTGGTTGTCCCGTGGTCGTCTACCTGGAGTGCGCCTTCCTTGGCGGTGACAATGACCGAGCCGTTCAGCATGGCAACTTCGCCAAGCGTCTTGAAGCCGGCGGTCGGCACAATGGAAACGTTGCCGGCTTTCACCCGCACTGCCGCCCCATCGATGGGATGAAAGACCGAGACGTCACCCTGGCTGAGTAGAACGGTAACTTCGTTGGTATCCCTTAAGAAAGATGCAACCGTATCACGGCCAAATACCATGCGGCCGTTATTCCCGACGGCGACGACCGCTACGCCATCGCGAACTTGCAGGCTATCACCACTGAAGATCGTGGTATTCGGTAGAAGCGTCTGTCCGCCCACGGATGCATTCATGCTCCCTGCCACCGACCCGATCACGGCGGAACCGGCGAACACCGGTACAGCAGCAACCATCCCTATAAGGAGCGCAAACAGGCTGATTCTCAGTATAGTAGTCTTCGTCGACATTGCTCATACTCCTTTTTGGGCCCGGAAACTCTCTGACAACCGCAACCCAAGGTACAGTTTTTTGATTTGGTCTTTCGTTGCGGACACAGATTATCGTCTGGGGCTCGGCTTGTCAAGTTTTTTCTTCAGTGAAATCTAACTTTTTTTGAGGGGGTGTGAGCGCGGATGCAAAATGTCACTTGTCGCCCCATAAAATTCGAAGGCCATTATTAATCAGCATCTTACAAGAATTAAAAAAAAGTCTATAGATCCATTCGGACCAAAATTACAAGTCTGTTACGATACGTGCAGTTTTAATGAATGGATACCAAGTGAGAAAGTGCCCGCCACACGGATGCTAAGCACCGGTCGTCGATAACTTTTCACAGGATTTTTTCCAGCAGCTCATGTTGAAAAGAATAGGGGGACCGGCGATCCAGTCCCCCTTGGATATGGCGGGTGTGCGCATTATCGATTCCGGTCAGAAAAGTGGAGTTGGCCCGGGCCGTCCCTCCACCGCCTCCGCCGCGATCGTCGTAGCCGGGGGACACCACGGGCCGGCTGTACAAGTGGGCTGGGTCGGGGACAGGAAGATCCAGCCCTGGACGGAAACCACATCGTTCGCGGCCAGCCCCGCAATGGTGTCGGGAGTTAGATTGGTAAAGGCTGTCGCCGAGGTCGTCAGGACGGTGATATTGAAGGGTGACCAGGGTGGGGCGGACGCGGTCGACGAGGAGGGCGGCACGAAGAAGTTCGGGAACGTACCGAAGGTAAAGCTCATTGCGCTGGCATCAACCGTTCCCACCGTACCGGTAATTTGGCTGGGCTCAAGCGTAATGCTATTTGTCGTGAAAGTGGCCGGCCCCGGACCTGACCACGGCGTCCAACTGCCCGATCCGCTCGCCGGGGTAACCGACCCCTGAACCACCACCGACACGTCCTGACCCACGACCAGATCAGAGGCGCTGGCAAAGTCCGATGACGATAGCCCGCTCGGAAGCGTAAAGTTATCTAAGTCGAGGGCATAGGTGACGCCGGAGGTCGGAACGGTCACCGCGATCCGATGTCCCATGGGAAGCGTGCTGGGTGCGCTCACCCCGTTCTGTATGATCAGATCCATCCGCGTGTTGCCGCCGGAGGTCCGCAAACGGATGATGTTGCCTTCTACCGCTGTCTGGCTGGCGAGCTGCACAAAGTCGACTTCCGACGCGAGCAAGGTTGCATCGGTCTGTTCGCTCACCTCCACCTTGACAACCTGCTGCGTGGCCAGGCAGGAGAAAGTTTCAGCCGAAGTCGTGCAGGAGCTGCTGGAAGGGAAATTCGCGTAAATCGTGCTGCTATTCACGTCGATGGTGAAGGTCCTGCCGTCACGACTTTGGAGCGTGAATCCATTCGGGGTGGTGCTGGTGTTGATGCTCTCAATCGTCCCTTTCAAGTGGCCGAGGTGCGGGACGGGCTGCCCCGAGGGGGGTGAGGGCAACTGCGAAATGGTGACGCCATTTGGGACTCCCAGGTTCACAGAGAGATCCGATTGAATGACCGTGTCCAAATGGATGTCCAGAAGGAACGCCAAAGGTGAACTCGCCGTCAAGGTGACGGGGAAAGGAGGATTCGAGTTGAGTGTTACGCTCAGCGTGCCGCTCGGCTGGAGCTGGCACACGGTGTTGTTTGCGCAGGCATTGGCGCCACTGCCGATCGTCGAGCCCGTGCCGTTATAGATCGTGAGTTGAGGATTGGAGAAGGTCACATCCAGGCCGCTGTAGGTTCCCTGCGCCACACTGGCGTTACCGAGAAAAGCCGTGTCCGTCTGGAGGTGGGTGACATTCACGGGAATCGGGTTGGTGCTGCTCAAAAGCGAGACGCTTCCCGATGACGAAGATGACGAAGTTGTCAGAGAGGCTCCCGTGATGTCTAGTTGGAAGAACAGAACCGTCACCCCAGCCGGTGGCGTGTCAGTAACTGACAGGCTGACCGGCACATTGTCTGCGGCCGGAGTGGTTGGTGTGGTCGAGGTGGCTTGGGGTTGCGATTGGCTTCCACATCCCGACATAAACAGAAGGAATACAATGGTGAAAAGAAGTAACGCTGCCTTACGCATCTTTGCCTCCAAGGATCAAGGTTTCACATCTTCGTGAGTTAGCATGTATTCCGTCTTCTACCGTATAAATAACAGTTTAGTGAGCAAGTGTTTTACCAGACCCATGCGTGCCCGTAGTCTGCTGAAAATAAGGGATATTAGACGATCCGCTCCGCTTCGCCATGGCTTTCAGTCTGGCCATAAATTACCACTTTGGTCGCCAATGGCCACCCTTGCCGCTGTCATAGCAGCGGTCTTGTACCGCCGCATTGCGCGACCATTTCACCCCGCACACGAAATTCTTTGGCAATCATGGTTCCGTAACTTGCCCGAGTTTAAGTAACTGAAACCGCTTGCTTTGCGGAAATAGCGGACACATCATGCCGCTACATATTTACAAGGTACAGTGTCTAGTTTACATAGCAGTGTTTAGAACTCGAATTTGCGGAAGGTGCTTTACCAACGCGCGATGATCCGTAATGGGAAATCAGGACGAGGATTTTTGCGGACTGGAGGGCTTGGGGGTCTGCGGCGCAGGGGTTGCGGCCGAGGGCAGCGTCTCAATACGAACCTTAGAAACCCGGCGACCCTCCATTTCTGCTACCGTATAGCGACGCGACTCAAAAACGAAACTCTCACCGCCCTTGGGGATGGTTCCCAGGCGCGCCAGGACAAATCCTGCCAGGGTCTCGTACCCGGCGCCGCGCGGCAGCACGATGTCGCGCTCACCCGCCAGGTCACGCAGGCTCATGGAGGCGTCGACCACCAACACGTTTTCCCCAACTTTGCGGATGGCCGCTTCTTCCCGGTCATATTCATCCTGGATCTCACCCACGATTTGCTCGAGGACATCCTCGATCGTCACCAGGCCCACGAAGGTGCCGAACTCATCAACGACCAGCGCCATCTGCGAATGCCGGCGACGCGCCTCCTTCAGCATTTGGGTCAACGACATTGCTTCCGGAACAATCATGGGCTGGTGCAGGAGGGAGTGCAAATCGAAGGGCGCGTTCACCGCCGTACCCGCCCGCTCCCTTTCCAGGAGTACGGCCAAGAGGTCCTTGGTGTATAGAACCCCAATCATCTGGTCGGGCGGCCCTTGGTAAATGGGAATCCGGGAGTGCTGGTCCTTCACCACGCGGTCGAGAAGCGCTTCGAGGTCCGGCGTCACCGGCAAGCAAGTAATGCGATTCCAGGGAACCATGATTTCTCGCACGTGGACGCGGTCCAAGTCGAAGACGCTATGAATCATTTCTTCTTGTTCTTCGTCGAGCAGCCCGCGTTTGCGAATGCCGGAGACAATCAGTTTGACTTCTTCGGCGGTGTGGAGCGAAACGTAACTTCGCGAGGGAGTGCGGTGCAGTGAATGCAGCACGCCATTGGCGAGCCAATCCAACAGCCGGACGGGGTAGCGGCTGAGTCGCAGGAAAACTGACATGGGGCGCGCCACCAGGAGGGAAAATCTTTCCGCGTCCTCGTAAGCCAGCGCCTTGGGAACCAGTTCGCCCAGTACCATCAGCAAAATGGTGATCAGCAAAAAAGCCACGCCCACGGAGATAGAGTGCGCAACCGTTGCCCGCGCCACGCGGCCAAGATATCCCTCGAGCGAGCTTTCAATCGCCTCGGCCATGATGGCTTCGCCAATCCAGCCCATCAACAGACTGATGACGGTGATGCCGAGCTGTGTACCGGAGAAGAGCGCGACCATATCGGAAAGCAGGTTGAGGACCTGCTTGGCCCGAGGATCGCCTTCGTTGGCCAGTTGTTCAAGTCGCGTCCGGCGCACGCTGAGCAGGGAGTATTCGGTCGCCACAAAAAAGGCGTTCAGCGCCACCAAGCCAATAATCAGAGAAGCTTTCAGCAAAGCCAGCATGATCCACCTGAAAAGGAAACATTGTAGGTGAGGCTTGCTGAAACTCCAAGCGGGTCCAGCGCATCCCGGACCCTAATTCGACGTCATACCGCGACGGAACCTTCTTAAGGAGTCGCGCAGGCGGGCCCGGGCGGAAAAGGTTCGTGGCCGCGTGAGGCGGGCGCGTGTCCACTATGCGGGGTAAAGTTGAATCCAGAACTCAGTTTGAGGTCTTTTCTTGCGGCCGACGGGACAGCACGGCGGGTGGCGCGTCGTGTCCGGGCACTCGCACTCCCACCAAGCGGGAATAAATCTGGTCGTAATCTTGAACTTGCTTCCGCATCTGGCGGAATTCCGTTTCGTCATGCGGGACGAAATCCGGCGGAGGGAGGCCGGCCAGAATTTTTTCCAGCCTCTTGCGCCGATCGCTTAACACCGGGTGCCCAGCTAGCAGTCCGCCGGACTTTACCCCCCGGCTCGATTCCTCCTCTTCCACGCGCTCAAACATCTTCAGCGCAGCCTTTGGGTCATATCCCGCCCGTAGGAGGTACTGAACCCCCAACCGGTCGGCTTGGTATTCCGCCAAGCGGTTGATCCGGGCCTGAATTACCGGGGCGGCCAGACCGCCCCCGGTGAGCAGGGCGATCCCCGCCGGGCCCCCTAAGGCAATGACGGGAAGCACGGTGAGCAACTCGAAGAGGCCGTCCTTTCGAGGTGAGGCTTGACAATTGCAGGCATTGATATGCCCAATTTCATGAGAAAGGACCGAGGCCAGCTCAGCCTCGTTTTCGGCAGTGCTGATTACACCGGAATTGACCACCACGAAGCCGCCCGGAAACGCCTGGGCGTTGACTTCCGGATTGTAAAGGACGTAGAAGGAGAAAACCTGTTGGCTCTCGCTGCTCCGCGCCAGATTCTGTCCCAAGCGGTTAACGTATTCGTTCAGGGCTTTGTCGGCCCAGGGCATACCGACAGAAAAAACCTGCTGTAACATGAGCCGACCCACCTGGCGAGCTTCCGCCATGTGTTCAGGATCACTGCAGACTCCGTTAGGTTGTGCCGATTCTCGCGATCGTGCGTGTGCCGCGACTGCCAGACACACGAACACGCCGACCAGCAGGGTCGCCCGCCGGGTAGTAGGATGCAATACCTGCACAGGTATGCCCTCCGATTACCACATCGGCACGAAACCCACAAACTTCAGGGACGCTTTCTTCCCTTACCCTGTTTTTTCTTTAGCCCTGGAACTGGGAACACACAATCAACCGCTCAGGCAGTTGTTCCCCCTGCCTGGACCCTTGATGACCCTATTACGGTACAAATTCCACCACATTTCGGAAGGAAAGACAACCGGTCCTCCTGACGTTATGGAAGGGGTCTGGGCGATTTTACCCTCCTCACTTTTTTGATCGACTGCCCGCCCTACACCTTCCTGCCGGAGCTTTTGGTGGCCGTGTTAGAATTACTTTTTGCATTCTCCACCCATGGAAAAATTCTTTGCCAGCCCCATTCGCCGCCATTATGAAATTGAGCTCCCGCTCGACAGCCGGCGGCGGAAACGCTGGCCGCTTTTAATCGCCATGCACGGTTACGAGGGAAACAAAGACTCCATGATGCGATTGGCGCAGCACATTGCCGGTGGCAAAATGGTGGTGATATCCCTGCAGGGTCCCAACCAGTTTTTCCGGCGCTTTGGCAAGAATCCCAGGAACTATCGCGTGGGCTTCGGCTGGGGCACAACCTACAAGCTGGAAGAGTCTGTGGAACTCCACCACCGTGACCTTGAAACTGTGATCCAACTCGCCCTTGAGGAATATCGAGCTGACCGCGAGCGGGTGTTTCTGCTCGCCTTCTCGCAGCCATGTGCTTTCAATTACCGCTATGTGTTCACGCATCCCGGAGCGATTCGTGGCGCTATCGCCGTCTGCGGCGGCGTCCCCTTCGATTGGGAGGAGAATCCCCACTACCGCCCCGCGCCGACGCACGTGCTGCACATTGCGGCGGCTCAGGATAAATGGTACTCACGCGAAAGAAATCTGGAGTTTCGCCGCCAGTTGGCCGAACGCGCCGCCACAATCGATTTCCGCTTTTACAATTCTCCGCACAAATTTCCCCGCAGCTCCATTCCCCACATCCGGCGATGGATTGAGAAACGACTCTAGGATCGAGGTCCTCGTGTGCAACTCTGCTTTCATTGAAGTCATCGCGAAATGCTTCTCGATGGCCGCGACACTCGTTCTCGTGATTTCTGCTTGCAGCGCGAACTCCCAAGCCGCGGAGAATTTGATTTGGCGGCTAGGGCGGGTCGATTCTTCCCATCACGAGTTCCCGGCCTTGCCGAGTCCCCAAATGCCATTGCCCGTAGTCGTTCACATCGGGCAAGCCGACGCCGAGAAGCACTGGCCCCAGTTCCATCCCGGGTCAGCCAATCAGGAGATGGGAGCGCATCCTTATCCCTACACGATCGTGTTCGATCTTCCGAGCGCCCCGCAAGGGGTGTACCACTTGGAGGTCAATGCACTTTTCCGCCACCCGCGCATTCCCGTCCTGCGAGTGGACATCAATGGGCACCAAGGGGATTTCTACTTCTCCCCCCAGTTGGGCACGACCCTTGGAGATGAGGACGACGCGTTCATTCCCATCCATTCTCAACAACAAAAGCGCATTACCCTTCCCGCCCGCTTCCTGCATGCCGGCGAGAACCGCTTGACCTTGACCGCCATCGACGAGCCCGCGGCGGAGATTCCGCAAGCCGGTGCGACGGGCTGGGGCGGTTCGGGATTCTATTACGATGCCCTCGCGCTCTCCCAGAGCGCCGAGGCTGCGCCCGGCGACCATCCCGAGGTCCGGTTCGAACCTACGATATTTTTCCGCAAGGCCGCCGCGGGACTGGAGGAGGAATGCCGGGTAACTATGCAATACCCGCCGGGCTGGCGCGATGCCAAGGTCCGGATCGCGCTCGGCAGATTCTCAATTTCCACCTTGGTCAGCAAGCGCGGCGAATTCGGCGAGGCACGCATGCCCGTATCCGTCCCCGACTCCGTCCTGGCAGGCGAGGCGAAGATTGAACTCACGAATTCCTGGACGCCGGAAGCCCCCGGTCCGGTACGACAATCATTCACCGCGGATTTCAAACCGAAAAGAAAATGGAAGGTGTTCTATGCGCCCAACGAACACCTGGACGTGGGTTACACGGATTACCAGGTGAAGGTGGCGGAAGTTCACGCGCGAGTCCTCGATCAACTGCCGGAGGTCTTGGCCGCTCACCCCGATTACCGGTTCAATTTCGATGGCAGTTGGGCCGTCGAGCAGTGGCTCAAGACGCGCGCCGCCGAGCAGGCCGGCCGCTTCGAAAGATATGCCCGGAAGGGACAAATCAGCGTGAACGGGTTTTACGCAAACTTGATGACGGAGCTGCCCTCGGCGGAGGAGCTCGATCGTAGCCTCTACTTCAGCAAGCACCTGGAAGACCGCTACGGAGTCCCCTTTGACACCGCCTGGATCACCGATGTGCCGTCGTACGGCTGGGCGGTGCCGTCGACGCTGGCCGCCGCGGGGATTCACTACTTCGTGGGCGGAGGCAACCAAACCCGCGGGCCTCTGAACATTGTCGGCCACTGGAACGCGCGCTCCCCCTTCTGGTGGGAAGGACCCGACGGCCAACGCGTGCTCGCGTGGTTCTCGTACCACTACCATCAATTGAAGACGACATTCGGCATTCCCCCCTCGCTCGAGGCCGGCAAGAGCAGCCTGCCGATCTTCCTGCAGCCTTACGAGCGCGCCGACTATGCACCCGACGCCGTGCTGCTCTACGGGACGCAGGAGGAAAACCTCTCCCTGGATTTTCAGGACGCGAACCTGGCCGCGCAGTGGAACGCGCGCTACGCGTATCCGCAGATTATTCCCTGCCGCTTCGCCGAGTATTTCCGCTACGTCGAGGAACGTTACGGCGCGCAACTTCCCGTGGCGCGCGGTGACGGCGGCGGCTATTGGGAAGACGGCGCGGGCACGGACGCCCTCAGTACAGCCACCTATCGCCAAGACCAAACGCGGGCGGCTGCGGCCGATGCGCTGGCCGCGCTCGATGCCGGCATCAACCGCGCGCTGGCCTTTCCCCTTGAACTCAGCCGGGAAATCTGGAGCAACATAGCTCTTTACGGCGAGCACACCTTCGTTTCTTATCGCGGCGTTGGCCAGCCCCAACACGATGAGGTGGTGGGGCAGCTCGCGGTCAAGGAAGGCCGGGCCACGCGCGCCGCGGCGAGCATCGATGAAGTGATGCGGCGCAGCCTCAGCCAGCTTGCCGACCAGATTCAGACCGATGGCCGGAACCTGATCGTTTTCAACCCCCTCAGTTGGAAGCGCAGCGGGTTGGTCCGCTTCCAAGTAGATGATGAGACGACGCTAACGGATGTAGCAACAACCCAACCCGTGCCTTATGAAGTCGTCGAAGCGCGTGACGGCTACGCGACCATCCGCTTCTGGGCGCAGGACGTTCCGCCCCTTGGGTACAAGGTGTTTCGCCTGGGGCCAGGGCCGGTAGTACAAAAGGAGGAATCGGCGACCGGAGACAACGTCATTCAGAACAAATTCTACCGCGTGACTTTGGACCCGGCGCGGGCCGCCATTAAGGGCCTATACGACAAAGAACTGGGCCGCGAACTACTCGACCCGGCGAGCCCCTACCTTGCCGACGAATATCTCTATGTGACGGGAGGCGGGACGGAGAAAGGCCGCGGGGATGGCGCGGAGGCGACGCAACTCACGCACTTGGTCTACGGTCTACCCCACGCCGAGCTGACCATCCATCACCCGAGCGGGGGAAAGCTTGCCGCCATCGAAAAAACTTCCTGGGGCCAAGTGGTGAAGATGACCGCGCAAGCGGTTAACACCCCCAAAATCGAAACAGAAATCCTCCTGCCGGATAACGATAAGCGCATCGAAATTCGCAATCGTATTTACAAGCAATTGACTTTCGCCAAGGAAGCCGCTTACTTCGCATTTCCTTGGGCCGCAAGCAATCCCACTTTTCGTTACGAGATCGCCAATGGATGGGTCGATCCGGAGAAGGATTTACTCACGGGCGCTTCGGTCGAGTGGTCAGCCGTCCAAGACGCGGTCAGCGTCGAAGACGGCGCGGGCGCCGTAACGTTGGCGGTAGTGGATGCGCCGTTGGTTTCGCTCTCCGACATTAATCGTGGCCGCTGGCCCGAGCGCTTTTTGAAGAGTTCGGCGTCCGTGTTCTCCTACGCAATGAACAATTATTGGTTTACGAATACCCCCGGCGGGCAGTCCGGGGACTTCGTTTTCCGCTATGCCCTAACCAGCGGCGGGCGCTTCGATCCCATCGAGGCCGCGCGTTTCGGGCGGGAGGCGCGAACTCCCCTGGAGGTCGAGGAGTTGCGGTCGAGCGATAAGCTCGCAGGCGCTAAAGGCAAGCTGCCCGCGGGCCAAGCGAGCCTGGCTTCGATTGCGCCAGAAAACCTGGTGATCAATGCCGTCAAGGGGGCGGAGGACGGCCAGGGCCTGATCGTGCGGGTCTATGAAGCTGCGGGGCAGACAACGGAAGGCACGCTGACCCTGCCCTGGATGGATGTGGCCCGAGCCATCGAAACCAACGCCGTCGAGGTTAATGGAAAGCGTTTGGAGTCAGACGCGCACCGTGTGCGGTTCCACATCGAACCCCATCGAGTCTTGACGATCCGGGTGACGATGCGGTGAGAAGGAAGCTACACGAACGCCCGCAGTTCTGTTAGCATAGCGAAGATGTACGACGAAATTGTCCCCGTTACCGAGAACCGTCCGCTCACGGGCGGCCATTTCCTTCTGAGTCTCGATGCTCCCCGACAGGCGCCGGCTGTGCGCCCCGGCCAGTTTGCCATGGTGCGAATTCTGGGGCGGTCCGACGTTCTGCTACGCCGGCCGATGAGCATTTTCGACGTGACAGCAAAGGAGGGGCGCGACGGGGGGCCACGAAAAGGGCACGCTCCACGCACCTTGCAACTTCTCTACAAGGTCGTGGGACGTGGCACGGCCCTGATGGCGGAACTCAAGAACGGTGATAAGGTCGGATTGCTGGCCCCGCTTGGCCACGGCTTTTTTGAGGAGGATTACTTGCCGCGTGCGCACGAGGCCGACGAAATCCTGCACGTGGCCGGAGGCATTGGCATCGCGGCGCTGCTGCTGCCGGCAAAGCACCTGGCCGAGGCGGGATTCAAACAGCGGCTCTTTTTTGGAGGGCGCACGAGAGATGATCTGGTGGGCACGGAAGACTTCAAGCCACGGGTGCGCGCCATGTTGCTGGCCACGGAAAACGGCTCGGCCGGGTATCGCGGCTATGTGACGCGGCCGCTGGAAGACTATCTCACCGCGCATACCCACATGAAGTTTCTCCTGATGGTCTGCGGTCCATGGCCCATGTTGCGCGCCACGGTCGAACTTGCCAAGCGTTTTCGCCACCTCTGCCTGGTCTCGATGGAGAATCGAATGGGATGCGGGTTGGGGGTCTGCCTGGGGTGCTGCATCCGCGTCGACGGGCAGGGCCACGAAGCCTACCAGCGCGTCTGCACGGAAGGCCCGGTGTTTTGGGCGGACAGGATTGTTTGGGATTCTCGGGATCAGGGATTAGGGATTAGGGATTAGGGGCTCGGGGCTCAGTATTAGCGCGATGACCAGAAGAACCCAGGAAAAGAAACAAGCACGAAACGACGGCCGCGTGAGCGAGGCAGGCCGAATTACCCGCGGGGCCACGCTCGTCGAAGAATTCACACCGCAGCTAGTAACCGACATCGCCGGAGTGAGTTTTCAAAATCCGGTGTGGACGGCGAGCGGCACTTTCGGCTACGGCAAAGAATTCGCCCACCTCATCGATCTCAATCAACTCGGCGCAATTTGTGTGAAGGGCATCTCACCGGAGCCCATGGAGGGCAATCCCCCGCCCCGCATCTATGAAACCGCATCGGGAATGCTGAACGCCATCGGCTTACAAAACGTCGGCGCCAAGCGTTTTCTGACGGAAAAACTGCCCTTCCTGCGCACGCTCAGGGTCCGCACCGTGGTCAACGTCTTTGCCTACTCGACGGAAGACTACGTGCGGTGCATTGAAATCCTAAATGAGGGCGAAGGCATCGCGGCATACGAGCTGAATATTTCATGTCCTAACACGCGCTGCGGGGGCATCGTCTACGGCAGCGACCCGCGCCTGACGGAAGAAGTCGTGGCCGCGTCGAAAAAGGCCGCTCGCTATCCGCTTTTCGTCAAGCTTTCGCCGAACGTCACCGACATTGCGATGTTCGCGCGGGTGGCAGAAAGCGCCGGCGCCGACGCCCTTTCGCTGGTAAACACCTTCGTCGGCATGGCCATCGACGTGGAGAGCCGTGCGCCACGTATCTCGAACGTCACGGCGGGGCTTTCCGGTCCGGGGATCAAGCCGGTGGCATTACGTATGGTCTTCCAGGCGGCACGCGCCGTAAAGATCCCTATCATCGGTATCGGCGGCATCGCGAGCGCTGAGGACGCGCTGGAATTCATCATTGCCGGCGCGCGTGCCGTGCAAGTGGGCACGGCGAATTTCTACGATCCCGGAACCGCACCGCGGATTGTGGAAGGCATCCGCGACTACCTCCGGCGGAAGGGGTTGCAGCTCTCGGACCTCGTGGGATCGCTCAGAACTCCACCGCTGCCGTAACCTCCTCAAAGCATAACGAAAATACCGCCAGCGAGTGTGTAGTCAAACCAGTGGTTTCCCCCGGGGACAGTTAGGATGATCGGATGTTGTCGGCCTCAGCGGTTGTTAACCCTTATGGTGTGTCCTTTTCAATGTAGCGGCGGTTGTTCGGGAAGTCGGACTCCCAATTCATCATGCCGCTGACTGTGATGTGAAAGACTTGTTCCGCGGCGAGGCCATCCACTCCCTCCACTTTCAACTGCACGGTATAGGAGGCAGGTTCGGTGAAGGCATGCACCACCCGCGCACCATCCTCGGTGGTGCCATCGCCGAAATCCCAGTCGTAGGCGATGGCGGGAACACTATCTGCCTTTGTGGTAGCGGTAAACTTCACCCCCTCTCCGGTTTTCACACTGGAAGGTGCGTCCGCCGTGATCATTGGCGGCGCGGCCTCAACGGAAGTATCGATGATCTTGATCATGCGCACGGAGTGCGCGGGCTGGCCGTCAAGCGTCAGCCTTCCGCCCCCCAGCTCCACAGCCTTGCTGCCATCCAAAATATCGGAGGCCTGATAGGCATCGCCCTCGGGCAGCCCCCAATCCGCCAGCCTGAATGTGTGCGAGCGCGCTCCGTCCGTCCAATTGAATACCGTCAGCATCGCTTGCCTGCGGTCCTCTTTCAAATCGTACACGCTGGGGATTTCGTCCTCCGGCCGGTAAGTCATCATATCGAGAGGCAGTGAAGCTCGTCCGAGCTTTGCCATCTCCAGCAAGTCGGGGTTTTTCACCAGCGCCAGCCGCTCGGGCTGTGCGCTCAGCAACGGCATGTCATCGCCCAGCTCGAACATGCCTCCGGAAACGGCCGCCAGCGCGATGGAAACCTCCGCGTCATTCCGCGAGATGGGCTCCTTCGCCGTGTGCCACCTGTGGCCCGTGAAACGCTGCGCGGACACCGTGAACGCGTCGGGATCACTCGTGAAGAAGTTCCCGTGCATGTAGTAGCGTGCGGCGATGCCCGG
>Ga0326728_10000628_pt1 | contig 135818 bp, 116 predicted proteins | sample MB3enrmetagenome_FD_207602 | JGI IMG/M metagenome (GOLD analysis project Ga0326728, IMG submission 207602) | Lab enriched peat soil microbial communities from McLean, Ithaca, NY, United States - MB31MN | ecosystem: Environmental > Terrestrial > Soil > Wetlands > Peat | place: USA: New York...
AAGGCACCCCGCTCAAAGGGGAGCCGACGTTTTGGTGAGCATCGAGCAGGGACAGTTCCTTTGCGGAGCAAGTGGATGCACCGTAAACGTCCGGTTTGATAGCGGGCCCATCCAGCGGTTCCCAGCGAGCGAACCCGGCGACGGCAGCACGACAACGCTGTTTCTCAGGAATGAGGCGCGCTTCATTATGGAGCTCCGCAAGGCCAAGGTGGCTAGGGTCGAAGCCACGTTCTACCAAGAGGGAACTCAGGCCTTAGAGTTCAATGTCGAGGGCTTCAATTGGTAGGAGGGACGGGTGAACCGGCAGGGTGGCATCTTGGTCATATCAGGGAATCCGTTTTACGGTATTGCCACTGAAGTCCACGGGGAGCCGGACTTGGTGGTCCGGCCGCAGGCGAGGACGCCCACCGCACAAATGGCGCAGAGCCAGGGGAACCAGTTGCCGTGGCGGGTGTAGAAGGTGAGGGAGGCGAGATAGGAGAAGTTGGCGGGGGCGGCGGCGGCGAGGTAGGGGGGGAGGAGCTGGTCGAGGCGGCCGGCGGGGTCGATGACGGAGGTGAGGCCGTCGTTGGTGGAGCGGAGGAGCCAGCGGCGGTTTTCGGCGGCGCGCATGCGGACGATTTTCAGGTGCTGGTAGCGGGCGGCGGAGTCGCCGTACCAGCCGTCGTTGGAGATGTTGACGAGGAGATCGGCGCCGCGGGCGGCGAATTGGCGGACGAAGTTCGGAAAGACGGATTCGTAACAGATAAAAACGCCGAGGCGATGGGGACCGGCGGGGAGAAGAACTTGGTTGCGGCCGGGGGCGAAATCGCCGGCCTGGCTGGAGACTTTGTCGACCAGCGGCTTGAAGAGGGCGGGGACGAACTCGCCGAAGGGGACCAGGTTCATCTTGTCGTAGCGGCCGAGGGGTTGGCCGTCGGGAGAAATGAGGAGCGCGGAGTTGAGGGGGAAGCCCTGGGGATCGTGGGGAACGACGTTTAACAAGAGGTAGGCATTGGCCTGGCGGGCCAGATTGCCGATGGCCTGGCGCTCGAGGGCGCTTTCGTAGTAGTAAATGGGCGCGGGGATCTCGGGCCAGAGGATGAGCTTCGCGCCGGGCGCGGTGTGGAGCGAGAGAGAGGCCAGGCGGCGGTGGACGTCCGCTACGAAGTCAGGAGTCCATTCGGCGCTTTCGGAGATGTTGGGCTGGACGAGGACGGCGGTTTCCGTTCCAGGCTGCGGCGGGGGCAGTTGGGGGAGCAGATAGAGGAGCGGGAGGAACAGGAGGGGGACGAACTGGCGCGGCGGGCGGCGCAGGGCGAGCAGAGCCACGGCGGAGGCAGTCATGGCGAAGACGAAGGAGAGGCCCCAGACGCCGGTGAAGGGGGCCAGGCGGAGGGGGGCGTCCATATCGATCCCGGCGTTGCCGAGTGCCAGCCAGGCGAACCCGAGGCTGCCGTGAGTGCTCTCGAGGGCTACCCAGAGGGCGGGGAGGCTGAGGATGGCGCAGGGGCGGTGAATCAGGAGGCCGGCGAGGAGGGCGAAGACGGCCAGGTGGAGGGCCTTGGCGGCGGAGAAGAGCGCGAGCATGGCCCAACTGGCGGCCGGGGGCACGGCTCCGTGGACCGCGAGAACGGACTGAATCCAATAGCAGGCTCCGGCCCAATAGACGACGCCGGCGGCCCAGCCGCAGAGGAACCGGCGTCCAGGGCGGCGCTCGCGGGCCGTGGCTATCAGGAGGGGGGCCAGCGCGAGCGGGGCCAGCAGATAGAAATCGAGGCGGGGGAAAGAAACGACGAGCAGGAGGGCGGAGAGAACGGCGAGCGCGAGATTGAGGAGCACGGCGGGGCGCTCCTCAGTACTTGCGGACAATCACTTCCTTGAAGCCGGCGGCCTGCAGGTCGGTGCGGGTCTTGGCCATGGCGGCGGCATCGGGGAGGGGGCCGACGAGGGTCCTCCATTTGGTGGAGTTGGGCACCGGCGCGACGAGCGCGGAGAAACCCCGCTTGCGGAGCACATCCACGACCAGCTCGGCTTCGGGCTTTCCCACGGCGGCGACTTGCAGGTAGGTCTGACCGGGCTCGGGCGCCGCGGGGATGCGTTTCTCGGTGGGCGGCTTGGCGGGAGGAGCGGGCGGCGGCGGGGGAGGCGGCTTGAATTCGGGGATGGGCGTGGTGGCGGGCGGCTCGGTCTTGGCGGGCTCGGCGGCCACCGGGGTGGTCACTTTGGCCTGGCCGGGGGCCAGGGGGACATCGGGCGCAGCGGGCTGTTGCGGGGCGACCTGCGGCTCGGCTCCGGGTGGCGTGAGCCCCGCGGCGGGGGCCCGGCTGTCGGCGGCGGCTGGGCGGGCTTCGGCGGACGGCGAAGCCGAATCGGGGGCGGTGCTGCGCCCCACGAAGTAACCCATGGAGAAGACCACACCGAACAGGCTGAACATCACGACCAGGACCATCAGCAACTGCTGATTGCCGACCACCAATTCAAACTCGCCTTCTTCATTCTTCCGCATGGAATTGAGTTAAGCGGACTGGGGAGGGGCGGCGACGCGATCGAGGGCTCTGCCCAGGGACGAGATGATGTCCAGGGGGAGGGGGAACACGATGGTAGTGTTCTTCTCGGTGCCGATCTCGACCAGGGTCTGGAGATAACGAAGCTGGATGGCGGCGGGCTGCTTCTGGATCAGCTCGGCGGCCATGGCGAGCTTCTCGGCGGCCATGTACTCGCCCTCGGCGTGGATGACCTTGGCGCGACGCTCGCGCTCGGCCTCGGCTTGGCGGGCCAGGACGCGGATCATCTGCTCGGCGAGATCGACCTGCTTGACTTCCACCATAGCGACCTTGACGCCCCAGGGGCCGGTATGCTGATCGAGGACGGTTTGCAGGCGGAGATTGAGGGTCTCGCGCTGGCTGAGCAACTGATCGAGCTCGACCTCGCCCAGGACGCTGCGCAGAGTGGTCTGGGCGAGCTGGGAAGTGGCGTAGAGGTAGTTGGAGACCTCAATGACCGCTTTAATGGGATCGATGACGCGGAAGTAGATGACGGCGTTCACCTTGACGGTGACGTTGTCGCGGGTGACGACGTCCTGGCCGGGGACTTCGAGGGTCTCGAGGCGCAAGGAAGTGCGGACCATGCGCTGCACGGGGGCGAAGACCAGGAAAATGCCGGGCCCGCTAGGCTCGTGGCTGACGCGGCCGAGGGTGAAGATCACGCCGCGCTCGTATTCGGCGAGGATCTTGATACAGGTCAGAAGGTAGAGGACAACAATAGCGACGACGACAGCGATGTATTCGATAGGCATAGAGAGCTCCGCTCAATTCTCCGCAACGTCTGGGGCCGGCTCGACTCGGAGGGCCAAGCCCCGGACCTCAACGATCCGTACGCGCGCGCCCGCCTCGACCGGGGCCGAGGAAACCGCGCTCCAGAATTCCCCGTGGACGAAGATCTTCCCCGCCGGGGTCAACGGGGTGTGAGCAATTCCGATTTCGCCGATCATGCCGGAAGAGCCGGTGATGACCTTGGCGGCCCGGGCGCGGACCACCAGGGCAACCAAAAAGGTGGTGATGAGCGCGAAGGGCAGGGTGACGGCGAGGGCAGTCATAAAGTGGATGCGCAATTCGGGGAGCGGGCTCTCGACGAGAAGGAGCGCGCCCAGGAGCATGGAAACCGCGCCGCCAACGGCGAGAACGCCGTGCGTGGCGAACTTGGCTTCGAGGACGAAGAGCGCAATGGCCAGCACGAGCAGGGCAGCGCCGACCCAGTTGATGGGAAACACGGAGAGCGCGGACATCCCGAGCAGCACCATAATCGCTCCAATGACACCGGGCACGATCAAGCCTGGCGAATGAAACTCGACATAGATTCCAAGGGCGCCGAGCACCAGGAGGACCAGGGCGAGGTTGGGGTCCGCGATGGCGCCGACGATACGCTCCCGGGAGGTCTTATCGTATTCCACCACTTGCGGGGAATCCAGGTGCAAGGTCTGCTGGCGGCCGTCGAAGCGGACGATCTGGCGGCCGTTGAGCTTGCGGAAAAGGTCCCATTGGTCGGCGGCGACCAGCTCGATGAGCTTGTTGTCGAGGGCTTCCTTATCGGTGAAAGACTTGGCGTCGCTGACGGCTTTCTCGGCCAGCTCGCTGTTGCGGCCGCGCTTGACGCAGACACCGCGGATGAGGGCCGAGACGTCATTCAGAAGCTTGCGCATCATGACCGGGTCGGGCTGGGGGCCGAACAGGGTGACGGGAGTGGCCGCGCCGGTGTTGGTGCCGGGGGCCATGGCCGCCACGTCGCCGGCCTCGAGCAGGAAGAAGCCGGCGGAGGCCGCGCGGCCGCCGCTGGGGACGACGTAAGTGACCACGGGCACGGGGGAGGCGAGGATCTTCTCGATGATCTCGCGAGTGGAGTCCACCACGCCGCCGGGAGTGTTCAGGCGGATGAGGACGATCTCGGCGCCCTGCTGGCGGGCCTCTTGGAGGGCGCGGGAGACGATTTCGACGGTGATGGGGTGGACCATTCCGTCCACACTGAGCGCCTCGACCCGGTGAGTGGGAACGGGGGCTGGGGCGGCGGCGAAGGCGGCCAGCGCGAGCAAGGGTCCGTATCGCAAAGCAATAACAATATAGCACCACCGCAGCCGGGATGGCTTCCCGATTGGGGCGGCGTGGATGCCGAGGCTAACGCGGGAGAATCATTTCGCGTTCGGTTGGATCTGGGCGAGTCTCTCTTGGGCGGCTTGGCGGAGCTCCGGAATCTCGGACGAGGAAAGCTCAGCCAGGTCGTCCGGCGTGAATACGGCTTTACGCAGCAATTCCCTCAGCAGGTCCGTAGCATCGACGTGGGCCGCCAGAAACACAAACTCCCAGGTTTGCTGCGGAAAGACGGTGCTCCAGGTCTTCTGGGCCAAGGTCTGGCCAGCCTGACGCAGTTCGAAAGCGACCGACTCGCCGGGCATGGTTCCCCCCTTACTTATGCCAAAGTACCCGTGGGATCTCAGGGCAACTTGGGGTGTGAATACGATCAGGGGAAAGCGGTTTCGGATGCGCGGCTCCCGAATGGCCAGCTTGATACGCGCAGCGGACTGCATTGGGTCGGAGGTGGGGGCGCCAAGGTTGCCTGCCAGGTAATTCAGATTGGGATCGGACGGGTCCCTGGCCGCAATGGCCTGGAGGCGGAGAGACCGATCCTGAATTTCTTTGGCGGCCTTCGTCAGCGCGGCCTGCTCGTCCAGTTTTCCGATAGCGTTCTGACGGACAGCCCAATAGCTGGACTCGGCGGCGACCTTCTCGAGCAGCGCGTGATCGGTCAGCTTTTGGACGGCGGCCTGGCTGACGCCCTCGTCCTTGGACTCGAGGGCGACCTTCGCCAGCAACGCCTGGTCGATCAGGCTTCGGACGGCGGCCTGGCTGACGCCGCGGTCCTTGGACTCGAGGGCGACGTTCGCCAGCGCGGCTGGGTCGGTCAGCCAATTGACGGCGGTTGAGCGGATCTGGCCGTCCCCCTCGAGAGCGACCCTCGCCAGCGCGGCCGGGCCGGTCAGCTTCCCGAGGGCGACGAAGCGGAGACCAATGTCCCCGGGCTCGATGGCGATCCTCACCAGCAGAGCCTGGTCGGTCAGCTTGGAGACGGCGGCTTGGCGGACCTTCGTTTCCTTGTCCCCGAGGGCGATCTTGGCGAGCAAGGTCTGGTCCGTCAGCTTCAAGACGGCGGCCTGGCGGGCGTTCCCGTACTGGGATTCGAGGGCGATCTTGGCCAGTAAGGCCTGGTCGGTCAACTTCCGGATGGCGGCCTGGAGTTTCTCACAGGACTTTTGGTTACCGGCCGCACACAGGCCGGCGAGTTTTGGCACATCGTTGGCGTCGGCAGCGGCCAACGGGCGCGTGAACAGCAGGGCGCAGAAAGCCGAGACCAGGGCGATTTTCTTCACAGCCTTAAGTCTATTTGAAAGTCATGGGAGTATCCACAGTCCCGCGGGGTACTGGCGCGGGTTTCTCTGGCTCTGGGTGCGGTAGGGCGAGGGCGTGGGCCGGGAGAGGGCGGGCCGAGCGTGCCCGCCGGTCTTTTTACAGAGCCTTACGAACTTTGCGGCCGGGGAGGTGTTTACTTATATGGAAGGAGACGGTCATGATGAATACCAAACGAGCGATTGGGATGGCGGTGATGGGCGCGGTGGCGGGGTGTTTGCTGCTGGCGCAAGGGACGGGGACGGGCGCGCGCGGGAAGGGCGTGCTCGGGGCGGCGGGGCAGGAACTGCTGGCGGGCTATCTGGGGCTGACGGACGCGCAGAAGACGCAGGCGACGACCATTCTGAACAACGCCAAGACGGCGGCGCAGCCGATCCGGGCGGAGATGAAAGCGGCGCGGGCAGCGCTGGAAGCCGCGGTGGTGGCAGGTCAGCCGGTGGATGCGCCGGCCGAGGCGGTGGGCAAGCTGTTCGGGGAGTTGGCGGCGATTCGGGCGAATGCGTGGGAGCAGTTTCGGGCGATCCTGACTCCAGCCCAATTGACGAAGCTGAACCAGTTCCAGGCCAAGATGGGGAACGGGACGACGACCACACCAACCCCGTGACGCGGGGGTGGTTCCCCTCACTTTGGGCCCGCGTTCCGGCGGGTCCAGCCGGACCGGGAGGTCCGGCGCGGACGTGGACGTCCGCCCTACAGGAGAAAAAGGTGAAACTCTCCGGCTCCAAGCCGCGTCCGTTGTGATACGCCGATGCCGGCGAGGACGAGGTGAACGGCATGAGTATGCGGTGGATGGGTGGCATCCTGTTGTGCTCTTGGCTCGTCTTTGGCCAGCAGGGCAGCGCGAATCGGCAGATCACGCTGGATGTGGCGGTGGCGGACAAGTCCGGGAAGCCGGTGGGCGGCCTGCAACAGGCGGACTTTACGCTGCTGGACAACAAACAGCCACAGAGGATCACTTCTTTTCAGGCCGTCGTGGGCGGGACGGCGGCGGCCGCGGACCCGCCGGTGGAAGCGGTTCTGCTGATCGACGAAGTCAACGCTTCCTTTATGAACGTAGCGTCGGAGCGGGATAGCATCGTGAAGTTTCTGGGGCGAAACGGCGGGAAGCTGGCGCTGCCAACATCGATGGTTTTCTTTTCCGATAACGGAATCACGGACTCGGAGGCGGCTACTCGGGATGGAAACGCACTGATTGCGAAACTGAACGAGAGAGAAGCCGGACTGCGCAGCATTCGCAGGTCGCAAGGGTTCTACGGGGCCCAAGAACGGCTGGATCTCGGGCTTCGCAAGCTGGCGGAGTTCGCCGAGCGCGAAGCGACAAAGCCGGGACGAAAACTGGTGGTATGGATCAGTCCGGGCTGGCCGCTGCTTTCCGGAGTCGAGGTGGATCTGACCGAGAAGGCCCGGCAGTGGGTGTTCGACTCGATCGTGGCTCTTTCGGACCGGCTGCGCTGGGCGCGCATCACTCTTTACGTCGTGGATCCGTTGGGGATGTCGGATGCGGTCGGATTGCGGACGGCATATTACAAACAGTTCTTAAAACCAGTGGCGAAGGCCAGCCGGGCGGAGCCTGGAGACGTGGGGCTACAGGTACTGGCGTCTCAAAGCGGCGGCCTGGTTCTGAACTCGAGCAACGACGTAGCGGGCGAGATCGAGAAGTGCGTTGCGGACGCGAGTTCCTTCTACGTCCTCACCTTCGACGGCCTGCCCGGGGACGGGCCCGACGAGTTCCATGCGATCGAGGTTAAGACCGGCAAGCCCGGAGTAGCGGCGCGGACGCGAGCCGGGTACTATGCTCAACCGGAGCCCGCGGCGGCGCGTTGAGCGGGCTTATTCGTAACGGAGGGCGTCGACGGGGTCGAGGCGGGCGGCCTTGATGGCGGGCCAGGTGCCGAAGAAGAGGCCGATGGCCACGGAGACGCCGAAACCGGTGAAGACTGCCCAGGGGGGCACTTTGGAGGGGAGGGAAGGGAACAGCGCTCCGATGAGCAGGGTAGCCAGGATGGCGAAGAGGATGCCCAGCCCGCCGCCCACGCCGGTGAGAGTCATGGCTTCGAGCAGGAACTGCCACACAATGTCGACCTTGCGGGCGCCGATGGCCTTGCGGACGCCGATCTCGCGGGTGCGCTCGGTGACGCTGACCAACATGATGTTCATGACGCCGATGCCGCCGACGAGCAATCCGAGGCCGGAGATGGCAATGGAGACCATGACGATGAGGCCGGTGACTTTGTCGAACTGGTTGACGATCTGATCCGGGGTAGAGAGGCTGAAATCGTCGGGATCGCCGGCCGGCGTGTGACGGACTTTTCGAATGATGGCCTCGATTTCGTCGAAGGCTTGCTGGCGCAAGCCGGGGCGGGCCTTGGAGGTGACGAAGTAGAGGTCCAGTTGCGGATAGCGCAATTGGGTGGTGCGGAGGGGGAGGGTGATCTGGGTGTCGACGCCGTTCTGGCCGAAAAAGCCGCCCTTGGCCTTGGCTAAGACGCCCAAGACGGTATACTCGGCGCCGTCGACCTGGACAGTGCGGCCCACCGCGTGCCCATCCGGAAAGAGGGTGTCGGCGATGGTGGCGCCGAGCAGGGCGACGCGGGCGCCGCGGCGATCCTCCTCGGGAGTGAAGAAGCGGCCGGCGGCGAGTTCGCGGGGGATCATCACAAAGGCGATGGGCTGATCGCCGACCACGGAGATCTGGTCGGAATCGGCGCCGGGGACTTTGGCCATGAGGGGCTTGCCATTGGTGACGGGCGGCACGAACAGGGCGATGGCGACGCTCTCTACCGAGGGGCAGAGGCGCTTGATGATATCCGCGTACTCGACACGGATGGGACGGCGATGCGCCTCCTTGGGAGGAGGGAAGGGATTGCTGGGATCGCCGCTGGTCCTGGACAGGAAGACGTTGTCGGGTCCCAATTCCTGGAAGAAGATTACGATGCCGTCGCGCAGGCCGGTGAGGAGGCTACTGACGGTGACCACGGTGGTGATGCCGATGACGATGCCCAGGACGGTGAGCAAGGAGCGGAAACGGTGGTCCCAGACGGCCGAGAGGGCCATGGAGAGGTTTTCGCCCCAGGTCATTTGCATGGTTCATTCGCTCCTTAAGGCGGCGATGGGGTCCAGACGGGCCGCGCGGACGGCCGGGTAGGCGCCGGAAACGATACCGACGGTGCTGGACACGATCAGCGCTAAAGCCACATAGGAGGGGGTGATGCGGAGGCTGATCTCGAATTTCCAGGCCAGCAACTCGGTGCAGAGCGCGCCGACGAGGACGCCGATGGCGCCACCCAGCGCCGCCAGCAGGATGGCCTCGATGAGGAATTGCAGGCGGATATCCGACTGGCGCGCGCCGAGCGACTTGCGAATGCCGATTTCGTGGGTGCGCTCGGTGACGCTGACGAGCATGATGTTCATGATGACGATGCCGCCGACAACGAGGGAGATCATGGTGACGGGGACCACCACGACCGCGATCATGGCCAGCATCTGGCCGATGAAGGACAGCATGGCGTCGGGGGTGAGGGTATCGAAACGGTCGGGCTGGCCGGGCCGAGAATGGAAGCGGGTGCGCAGGGCGACACGGGTGACGTCCAGCGCGTCGGCGACCGAAAGGCCGGTTTCGTCGCGGGCCTTGCCGAAGATGGCGATGGAATTGCCGGGGCCGTACAAGCGGGTGTAGACGGTGTAAGGGATGTAGACGCCGTTGTCCTGACTCTGGCCGAAGGCGGAGCCCAGCTTCTCTTGCACGCCCAGAACCACGAACTCGTGGCCCTTGATTTTGACGATGCGGCCGACGGGGTTGGAGGTCGGGAAGAGGGCGGCGACCAGATCCTGGCCGATGATGGCGACGAACTGGTTGGTGCGCTCCTCCTGGTCGGTGAAGAAGCGGCCCTCGACGAGGTTGATGTCGCGCATCTCGGGCATGAGGGAGGAAACGCCCAGGATGTTGGCGTCCTCGAGGCGGAGATTGTCGTGCCAGACATCTTCGGTTTTGCGGTTATAGGGGCTGTAGAGGATCTGGTCGCCGGTGACGGCCTGCAAATAGCGCACGTCCTCGAGGCGGACGGGCTTGTTGCGCTTCAGCTTCTCGAAGAACTCCTTGCGGCTGACGGCGGAGGCGACCTGGGCGATGAGGTAGGTCTTGCTGCCGAAGACCTTGGAGGTGCTGTCCTCGGCGTAGGCTCCCAAACCGCTGATGGCGGCGCCCACCATAACGACGCTGGCCACGCCGATGATGACGCCCAGAAGAGTGAGGAAACTGCGCATCTTGTGGGCGCGGATGGAGTCGAAGGCCAGGCCGGAGGCAGTGGTGAAGTGGAAATGGTAACGGATCAGCGCTTTGGTGAAGCGAGCCATAGGCTACCTTGATCGTAAACTGGATTGGGCGGCGGCACAACGAGGGGTGGGGAACCTGGCCGAGGGAGGGGCGGGACCCCGGTAGAGTTTACCGGGGTCCCGCGACTTTACCGAACTCGCTCAGAAGAGGAACTTGAGCGAGAACTGCGCGATGCGCGGATCACCCGCTCCCGTAATGGTGCCAAACGTCGTGCTGCTGGAAGCAGGGTTAGAGACGCTCGGATTGTTGAGCAGAGTGTGGTTGAGGACGTTAAAGTACTCGGCTCTGAACTGCAGGTTCTTCTCGCCAAGTATGTGGAAGTTGCGCATGAGGGCAACGTTCCAGACCCACTGAGAGGGACCGCGAAGAGAACCCTTCTGCACATTGCCAAAGCCGGTTCCGGGGCCGGTATTGACGGGAACCGAGAAAGCGGCATTGTTGAAATAGTTGACGCAGGGCTTGGTGGAAGGGCAATCGCCCGCGCCATTGGCGTCGCTAGAGTAAGCCGGCAGGGAGAAGTTCTCCACGGCGCGATCCTGGCTCAGGCCGGTGAGAGAGATATCCTGACCCATGTATGCGGTCAGAGAGTCTCCCGAGCGGTAGGTGTACAGTCCGGAGGTGGTCCATCCGTTCGCAATAGCGCGGAGGGCCGAATTTCCGTTGTGCACTTTGGGCAGGTCGTAGACGTAGGAAACCGACATCAAGAGGGGGTGATCGATGTCCGAGGGGCCGCGGTCAAGGGCTCCGGGGTCCAGGGAATACGCCGCCGCCGGAATCCCCGTCGCATTCAGGGGATAGATAGGATACACATACGATTCGCCGGCGTTCAGATCCTCGGTGTTCGATACTCGGGTGGCTTGGGGCATGTTGTCGAAAGCTCTTCCCCAAGTGAGGTTACCCAAGAGCGACAGGCCATGGGACATCTTCTTATCCAAGGTGGCCTGCATGGAGTCGTACCGGGCACTGCCTTCCATGTAAGCCTCGACGATATCGGAAAAGTTCCCCGCGCAGCCCTTGCTGACGGTGCAGGGCCCAACAAGGGGGGCCATATCGTAGGGACGCCGGTCGTTGGCGCTCAGTCCGGAGCCGTTGTTCACGGACGGGTTGAGATCCAGGTTGATGAACTGATGGCGCGATCTGGAACCGACATAAGCCAGCCGCATGGCCAAGGAAGAGGTTAGCTGACGTTCGATGGTCAGGTTGGCGGCATAGGTCACCGGGACGCCGAAGTTGCCGGAGGGATCATACTCATCCACGAGGATCCCACTGGGGAACTTCTGGCTGGCCCCGAAGGGCAGCGTGAAGGGGAAGGGATTGTTTACGGACGTTCCGTTTGAGCCGCAGCCGTTCACGCAATAGGGGTTGCTGAATGGTCCTCCGGGGTTGGCGCCGACGGCAGAGCCGTACATGCCCGGATCGGTCAGCGTGACAGCGATGGTATTGGGGACGTTGCCGCCCTGGTTGAGGTTGAAGAAGCCGGGGAGGCGGTCCTGATAGAACATGCCCGCGCCGCCGCGGATCACGGTTTTGCCATCGCCAGTCACGTCGAAGGCAAAGCCGAAACGGGGCTCGAACTGGTGGTAGTTGTTGTAGGCTCCGTTGGGGGCAAGGCCGGGGTCGCCGGGCGTGAGCAACAAGCCCGCAGGGAGGGTAGTGAAACTGCTGGTACCCGTGTTGGTCGCGTAGGCGGCGGGAGAGAATTCCTGCAACTGACCGTTGTTATTGTGCCAGGGGGCGAACAACTCCCAGCGCACGCCGTAGTCTATCTGCAAGCGGCGATTCACCTTCCAGCTATCCTGGGCATAGAGGCCGGGGAAGTTGTTGCGATCATTTACCAGCTCGTAGTTCCCCTGCGTGAACGAGCTCATGAAGCCCATCTGGAAATTCGCGGCTGCATTGGGATAATAGTTGGTGGTGCTGCCGATTTTGTTGGTCACCGCGGCGAAGGCGAAGGTGCCGTAGGACTGATAGACGTTTTGCACGTTGAACTGGCTTTTCTCAATGTGGCCGCCGAAGGCGAAGTTGTGGGAGCCTTTTACCCAGTGGATGTCGTCGTTGAGGGTGTAGTTGCCGCGAATCCAGCTTGCAAACGCGGAGGACGAGGCGCCGAAATAGCCGGAGACCGATGCGGCCAGATAGGGGCCGTCGTCAGGCTGCCAGATGTTCGACACTCCGAAGCCGGTGATGTCGGAGCTACCCGGAGGTCCGCCACGGAGGGCGACTTCGCGCTGCCAGTTGAGGACCAGGTTATTCATCACGTGGCTGGTGAAGATGTGGGTTTCGGCGAGCAGTGCGTTGTGGTAGCGGGTATTGAAGTACGACCTGTAGCTGGCCAGATCGGAGGGGTCGTAAACGGCCGGCTGGTTGAACCAATCCTGGTAGTAGTCGGCGAAGAAATGATCGTTGGGGCCGAATTGGTGATCGACGCGGGCGATGTACTCGTAGAGGTCGTTAATGGTGGGCTGTGTGAAAGTGACGGGGCCACCGATCTTTCCGGCAGCCGCATCCGCGGGAGCGGTGGGAAAAGCCTGTTCGAAGGCCACCGAGGCGGGATCGAAGGCGCTGGCAGGGATCTGATTGTTCGCGTACGGCACGTTGGTGAAGGGATTGGAAATCTGCTGGCTCGCAGTTTTGCATAAGCCGTTCGCGTTCCAGCCGCCGGTGCACAGATTGCCATAATCGGCATAGCCGAGGCCGGAGCGTCCTTCTTCAGCCAGGGTCGGAACCGTGGTGGTGCCGGCGGTGGAAGCCGAATGACTGATGGTGTTCTGATAGCCGAAGAAGAACTGGGTGGTCTTTCCCTTGGAAACGCCCGGGATGATGACCGGGCCGCCGATGGTGCCGCCAAACTGGTTGCGGTTGAGGGTATCCGTGGTGGCCGAGAAGAAATTCCGGGCGTTGAAGTAGCCATTGCGGACGAACTCGAAGGCGTCGCCATGGAAACTGGAGCCACCGGACTTGGTGATGATGTTGACCACCGCGCCGGCGCTTTGACCGTAGGCGGCTTCATAGTTGTTGGTCAGAACGCTGAATTCCTGTATCGCGTCGGGGAACGGGAACGGGGCATTGACGTTGGTCATTTCATCCACGTTGTTGCCGCCGTTGAGGAGGTATGTGGACTGGTTGGGCAGGGTTCCGTTGGCAGTGGTGACAACAGCGGCGGGAAAGGTCTTCCCGTTGCCCTGGTTGACTCCGTTGCCCTCGTTGGTGGCATCGCCTACGCCGGCCACGAGCAGGATCAGGGTACCGGCATTTCTGCCGTTCAAGGGAAGATCGACGACGCGGCGCTCGTCGATGACCTCAGACAAGGTGCCGGAGGTAGTGTCCACCTGGGCGACTTCGGCGGTAACGGTGATGGTGTCGGTGGCCGATCCAATTTTCAGCCTGACATTGGCGGTGAGCTTCTGATCGGCCAGAAGTTCGACGCCGGTCTGGGTATAGGACTGAAAGCCGGTTGCGGAAACCGTCAACGTATAAACGGAGGGCAGCAGGGTCGGGAATACGAACTCCCCGTTGCTGCCGGTGGTGACGACAGTCTCCCGACCGGTCTGGACTTGGGTTGCCTTTACGGTGGCGGAAACCACCGAAGCGCCAGACGGATCGGTGACCGTTCCGCTGATAGTTCCATAGCCTTGGCCGTACAGGCTCGAGGCGGAAAAAACCATGAACATCAAAACGACGACCGCCGAAGCGACGTTGAGGCGGCGTCCAATGCTAGTTGAGAGCATGTTGATCAGTCTAGTAGATAGTTCCATACATCCGTCTGGGTAGCCTCCTTGTATTGGCCAGGATTGCCGTTTGGGCTGTCTGGCCTCCATCGATTGCGCCCCCGAAAGCCCATCTTGGGACCTGTACCGTCGGCTGGTTCTGGCGGGGGCTGTGCTGAGCGGCATGGAAGCCGCCGCCGTTGCACCGTTGGGCGGGCGCCAGGAGTGGGGCGAAGCTGCGCACAGCCCTCGCCCGACACCGCTAGCTGACTCGACCCCCGTTCGAGAACAAACCTCGGCACAGGGGACAGCATGGGCCAAGAAATGACCCACCTCAATAGGGGGCGGCTAAGAAAATCATAAGAAAGTTCTAAGATTCTCGTGGGGCGGTTGGGGCGGGGAGGGGATGGGGCGGCAGAGGGAGGGTGCCAGGGCTGTCTGTTCCGTGCGGTAGAGTGTATTTAACTGGTTTGTTTTCAACAGAGTCATTGGATGGCAGTAGGTTTTTTACACAGCCGGTTGTGGTCAACCAGCAGTCCATCTCGATGGTGCTGACATTGGCAACATCGCGATCTGCGGCAACGAAATCGTAAAAAGGCGCGGCCTCGAATGAATCTGTGCCATTGGCAGCCCATGAATGGAGGTGTGCTGCATCAACCGGCTGTCGGTGTTAACAAGGCGCGGCTGGAAACTGGTCAGGGGCTGGCCATGGATATCATTTGGCAGCACCCGGCCCAGAGGGCTCCATAGCCGCCACAAGTTCCCCGGGTTTTGCGCGAGCACGCTCAGCCAGGAGCGCACCTGGGTCACACGGCCTGAGGCACCAATTGGGACGGGCAATTTGCATTCCACAAGAGGGCCAGTATTTGCCAACCAGGGGCTTGTTGGGCAGCGCGGAGCGGGGTGGCTGCGGACCTGTGCCTGGATGTGGCAACTACCTGATAGCATAGGTGGCGATGAAGGCGGCGAAAGGATCGTGGGTGCTGCTAGGGTTGCTGGCGGCCTCGGTCTGCATCAATTACATGGACCGCAGCAACCTATCGGTGGCGGCGACGAACTTGAGCCGCGAGCTCTCGCTCGGTCCAGCCGACCTGGGCTTGCTGCTGAGCGCGTTCTTCTGGAGTTACGCCATTTGCCAGTTGGGCGCGGGCTGGCTGGTGGGGCGCTGCAATGCCTACCTGGCCTACGGGCTGGCGTTTCTGCTGTGGTCCGGCGCGACGGCGCTGACTGGGTGGGCGGGGAGCCTGAGCACACTGTTCGCGCTGCGGCTGGCGCTGGGGTTGGGGGAGTCGATCGCGTATCCGGCGTACTCGAGGATCATTATCTGCGACTTTCCGGAACGGCGCCGGGGCCTGGCGAACTCGGCAATCGACGCGGGCTCGAAGATGGGGCCGGCTCTGGGCACGCTGGTGTGCGGGCTGATCGTGGCGCACACGGGATGGCGGCCTCTATTCTACATTCTAGGATTCGGGGCGATGCTGTGGCTGGCGCCGTGGTTCGCACTGATGCCGCGCGGCGGGGGCCCGGCGGCCGCCACGACGGGCCAGGAGGCCGGGCCGGGGTACTGGGAACTGGCGAAAAAGCGCGACGTCTGGGGCACCATCGTGGCGCTGTTCTGCGGGAACTACGCTTGGTACTTCATTCTGACCTGGCTGCCTCCCTATCTGGAAACCGAGCGCCACTTCTCGAAGACGGCGATGGCGGTATACGGGTCGATCCCGTACTGGGGAATCGCGGCCGCTTCGATGGGGTGCGGGTGGATCTCGGACCGGCTGATCGAGCGCGGCGGGCGGGCCATGCAGGTGCGGAAGACCTTCGCGGCGAGCGGCCTGCTGCTGACGGCCCTGGTGCTTCCGGCCAACTTGGTGAAGAACCAGACAGCGGCGATGGCGCTGCTGACGGCCGGGTGCCTGGCCTACGGGATGTTCTCGTCGAATTGCTGGGCGATTACGCAGACGCTGGCCGGACCGCTGGCGGCGGGTAAGTGGACGGCCCTGCAGAACTGCCTGGGCAATCTGGCCGGGATAGCGGCGCCGTGGATCACGGGAGCGATCGTTCAGAAGACGGGCCAGTTCTTCCTGGCGTTCGCGGCGGTGGCGATGTGGCTAGCGATCGGGGGGTGCTCGTGCCTGTTTGTGGTCGGCGATGCGGCGCCCATCAAATGGGGGATGGGCGAAGAGCCGCGCGGGAGTTAGCTGGCTTTGATTGTGGAGCGCCGGGCCGCTCCCGGCGCGGACTTGGCGGCGTGGGATGAAGGGATCGCCCGCCGCGTCAAGGAGACCGTCGAGCGCCTCGCGCCAGGCGGTCACACAATCGTCGAGGGGGCTGCGCTAGTTTTCTTGAGGTCTTCGAGCGCTTCGGCGTCCGCGCCCAACGAGAGTAAGTACCGCGCCACATCATTCCAGCTCCGAAACCGAAGACTGGGAACCATCTATTGCTTGGCCTCTCTCGGGAAGACTTCCGCAGGCAGACCGCTGGTCGCGACGTCCACAACCATCCAGGTGTGGGAGAGAGAGCGAGGAAGAAGCCAGTGTTCCGGGGTAAGTTCACCCGGCAAAGCTCATCTTGCGATTGCCCGAGGGAAGGTAGGGCGCTCCCTTTGCCAGGTCGATCGCATTATCAGGCTGCGACAGCCAGGCGCGGGGGGCGCTCCGGGTAGGAGTGGGCTGGCGGAAATCGGGTCACCACAGAAGGGAACGATTTAATGCGTGCGATTTGAGGGGGATACGGAATGCGTGCCAGGGGGAGGAAGGAGGGACCGAGGTAGTTTGGGTTGAGGAAACCAGCTCATGGGAGACACCCGAAAGAGCCAAGCACCGGAGGCGGAGAAGGCCGAGACAGAGGTCCCGACCCGAAGGCTGACGAAGGCGGAGTTGGTGAGCGAGTTGATCAAGAAGATCCAAGGGAAGCTGGCGAAAGACGAATTGAAACCGACGGTCGGAGACTTGCTTCGGCTGCTGCAACTGGAACAAGAGATGGAAGAGGAGCAGCCGAGGGAAATCAGGGTCTCATGGATAAACGGGGACGAGAAGGAACATGCATCCGAGGAATAGAATACCAGGCGCTTCCCGCTCAAGCCCGATTTCACGGATCGGCGGCGCGGTTCAAGGGTTTCTCGGGGCCAATCGGTTCGGGAAAAAGCCAGGCGCTGTGCGAGGAAGCCATCAAGCTTAGTTACCAGAACGCGGGAAGAGTGGGGTTGCTGGGAGCACCGACTTACCCAATGTTACGGGACGCGACGCAAAGCGCGCTGTTCGAGATTCTAGAAACTAACAAGATTCCGTACGACCACAACAAGGGAGAGAACACGCTGGTCATGCGGGACACGCGGTCGAAGATGCTGTTCCGGGCGGTGGACGAGTACGAGAGGCTGAGGGGAACGAACCTGGCGTGGTTTGGCGTGGACGAGCTGACGTACTGCCAGCAAGAGGCGTGGGCAGTGCTGGAGGGGCGGCTGCGCGATCCGAAGGCGAAGCGATTGTGCGGGTTCGGGGTGTGGACACCCAAGGGTTACGACTGGGTGTACCGGCGGTTTCTGTCGGAGCCGGTGGAAGGCTACGAGGCGGTGGTGGCGGAGCCGTTCGAGAACCGGTTTCTGCTGGACCGGGTCCCGGATTTCTACGAGAGGCTGAAACGCAGTTACGACGAGAAGTACTATCAGCAGGAAGTTCTGGGGAAGTACCTGAGCATAAACGGCGGGCTGGTGTATTACGCGTTCGCGCGCGGGGAACACGTTGGGGAGGTGGCGGAGGACCTGGCGCTGCCGCTGCTGTGGGCGCTGGATTTCAACGTGGACCCGATGAGCTCGGTGGTGGCGCAGATCGCGCACGGGGAGGTGAGGGTGCTGGACGAGATCGTGATGAGCCGGGCGAGCACGGAACAGGCGTGCAAAGAATTCCACACGCGGTTCCCGCGGCACGACGCGGGGCTGTGCGTGTACGGGGACGCGACGGGGAGCCGGCTGCAGACGACGGGGACGTCGGACTACCAGGTGATCCGGGAATACCTTTGCCGGGAGGGGTACCCGTGCGTGAACTACAAGGTGCCGAAAGCGAATCCGGCGGTGCGGGAGCGGACGGCGCTGGTGAACGCGAAGCTGAAATCGGCGTCGGGAGAGCAGCAATTGTGGGTGAGCCGTAAGTGCAAGGAACTGATCAAGGACCTGGAGGAAGTCAGTTACAAATCCGAAACCAGCGTGATCGACAAGGACAAGGACCCGCGACGAACGCACCTGTCGGACGCGTTAGGGTACCTGATCTGGCAGGAGTGCCGGCCCCAGCCGCCCATGGGAGAGCAGGGGTTGCCGCTGTTATAGACGGGCAGAGGGACAAGAGAAATGGTGAACATCGACCGAGAACATCCGGAATACAAGACGCGGCGGCACATGTGGCGAATGTACCGGGACTTGTACGCGGGCGGAGAGCAATTGAAAGCCCACGCCGAAACGTACCTGCTGCGGAGGCAGAAGGAACCCTCGGACGTGTACGGGGAGCGGCTGCAAAGGGTGTTCTACGAGAACTACATCGGCTCGATCATCGACTGGTACGCGGCAACGCTGTTCCGGCGGGAGCCGATCCTGAGCTTTAACGGGGAGAACGACGCGGGGAAGGTGTTTTTCAGTGCGTTCGCGGGGGACTGCGACCGGAAACAAACGAAGCTGAGCGACTTCTTCCGGCGGCAGTTCACAGAGGCACTGGTGAGCGGAGCGAGCTACGTGCTAGTGGATTTTCCGCGGGTGGGAGCGCCGGCGGCGAACCGGGCGGAGGAAGACGCGATGGGGGCGTCGCGGGCCTACCTGGTGGAGTACCGGGCGGAGGAGCTCATCAACTGGAGTTACGACGAAGAGGGGAATTACGACTGGGTGGTACTGCGGACGTCGCGGACGTCGCAGGGGGCGCCGGGCGACGGTCAGGAGACGCGGGAAACGCGGTGGCTGTACTACGACAAGGAGCAGTTCCGGATCTACCGGGCGGCGGAAGAGCAGGGAAGGGGAGGGGCGATCGAGCAGGTAGACGCCGGGCAGCACAGCCTGGCTGGGCAGCGGAGAGTGCCGCTGTTCCAGTTCAAAGCGAGCGAAGGGTTGTGGCTGATGAACAAGGCGGCGCTGCTGCAACTGGAGCACTTCAATAAGTCGAACGCACTGGGCTGGTCGCTGACGATGGGGCTGTTCGCGATGCCGGTGATTTACTCGGAACGGGAGTGGAAGCAAATCATCGGGGATTCGTACTACATCCAACTGGGGCCGAACGACAAGTTCGGATGGACGGAGCCGGCGGGGACGGTTTACGAAGTGGCGCTGGCGAATCTGTCGCAACTGAAAGACGAGATCTACCGCGTGTGTTACCTGATGGCGCAGGCGGTGGATTTGAACACACCGCTATCGGGATTGAGCAAGCAGCGGGACTTCACGATCACGAACGAGGTACTGCGAGGATTCGGGGACGCGGTGAAGGACACGATGAAGCGGGTGCTGGGGGCGATCGAAACGGCGCGGCAGGACGGGCTGACGATCGACGTGACGGGGCTGGACGACTTCGACGTGGGGGATTTCTCGAGCGACCTGGCGGACGCGAAGAACCTGCTGGGGCTGGGGATCACCTCGGCGACGCTGCGGAAGGAAGTTTTCAAAAAGCTGGCCGCGAAATACCTGTGCGACGCGCGGCAGGAGTTGAAAGACCAGATCGGGAAGGAAATCGACGAGGGGCAGTGAGCGGGCGGGCGGAACTGCGGGATCGAAGACAAGAACGCATTCTGCCGCCGATGAACGCGGATAAACGCCGATGGGAAGCGAACTGAAGGGGGCGGACGAACGAGATATGGACGAAGAGAAACAGACAGTGGAAGGCCAGACGGACGGGATCCGGGAGATCGTGCGGGAAACGATCGCGGAGTTTGTGAAGAGGGAGCAGTCGAAGACGGAGCCGGCCTACAAGGCGGAACTGGTGGAGGAGCGGAAGCGAAGGGAGCAACTTGAGCGGAGGCTCAACGAACTGGTGGAGGAGAACAAGCGGAGCCGGCAGCAGGCGGAGGAATCCGAGCGGGCGGCGACGATTCGCGGGGAACTGGCGCGGCTGGGAGTGGCCAAGGTGGAGGTGGCGTTCAAGGCGATCAAGGACGACGTCTACCGGGCCGAGGACGGACGGCTGCTGGCGCGGGGCGAGCAGGGGGAGGTGGGACTGAAGGAGTACGTGACGCACTTCCTGAACGAGAACCCGGAGTTTTTGCCGGCGCGGATCGCGGGAGGGTCGGGAGCAGTCTCGACGCACAAGGTTCCGGCGGCGAGCGGCGGGAGCGCGGACATGGACAAGATCCGGCCGGGGATGAGCTCGGAGGATGCCGAGCGAATCCGGCAAGAGATCGTGAGAATTACATCGCAGACGCTGCGGGGGGCTTAAGTAAGCAGTAGGAAGCGAGCGGTATAGAAAAAGAAACGAGACGATAGGAGAAACGAATGCCAGCAATAACTTCATCTAACGTGGCCAATGCGATTGCCAAGCTGGTAGCGGCGGATGCGCTGCCAGCACTGATAGGAAACCTAGTGATGGGGAACCTGGTCAATCGCGATTACGAGCCCGTACTGGCCCAGGCAGGGGATACGGTGAATGTGCCGATTCCCCCAACCCTGGTAGCCAACAACATAGCGGAAGGCGGCACGGTGCAGACGCAGAACCCGAACCTGGGGAACGCGCAGATCGTGCTCAACACGCACGCGGAAGCGACCTTCCAAGTGCCGGACGTGACCAAAGTCCTGGCGGTGCCGGACCTGTTGAAGCTGTACATGCAGCCGGCCATGGTGGCGCTGGCGCAGAGGATCGAGTCGGACCTGCTGAATACGTACGCGAGCTTCACGGCGAATACGCCGGTGGGGACGGCGGGGACGCCGCTCACCGAGGCCGTAGTGGACGCGGCGGAGACGGCGTTGTTCGAAGCCATGCTGCCGGCCAGCGAGCCGAGGTTTTTGGTGGTGGATGCCAACAGCTACTCGGCCCTGCGGCAGATCGAGCGGTTCAGCGAGTACCTGACCGCCGGGGAAGCCGGACTGCAGGCACTGATAGACGGAAGCGTCGGGAAGATCAAGGACTTCTACGTGCTGCGGTCGCAATTCGTGGCCAAGACGGGGAGTTCTCCGGTGAACACGCACAACCTGGCGTTTGCGCGGAACTCGCTGGGCCTAGTGGTGCGGCGACTGCCACAACCGCTGCCGGGGACGGGGGCCATCGCGGAGTACGCCGAGCTGGGCAGCTTCGGGATGCGGGTGGTGATGAGCTATCAGCCGAACACGCTGGCGCAGCAGTTCACGGTGGACGTGCTGTACGGGGTGGGCGTGCTGAGAAACACGTTCGCGGTGCAGGTGAACAGCTAGCCGGCATCCAAAGGCCGGCGGCAAGCAGCGGCGCGGCCATGGGGCGGCCGTTGCGCGGAGGGGGAGATTCCGGAGCCGCGGCGAGAAGCCGGGGCTCCGGAAGCTCCCGTCCGGCGCGGGGCGGCCGCAGTCGCGCGGAGAAGGGATAGAGAAAAATGGACCTGAAAGTCTACTATCAGAAGATACGGCAGATCGAGGCGTCGCTGGCCGAAGCGTTCGTCGTGGTGGTGAGCCTGGACACGCCGGACGGGGGGCGCGCGGGAGTGCCGACTGAGGCGGCGCGCCGGGTAGCGGCGAAGATGATCGTGGAGGGGCGAGCCCGGCTGGCCAGCGCGGAGGAGACCGCGGAACACCGCCAGCGGGCGGCCGAGGCCAAGCGGGCGGCCGAGCAGATAGCGGCGGCGGGGCGGATGCAGATCACGGTGGTATCGGAGGCGGACCTGCGGGCGCTGCGGGGCGCGACGCGATCCAAGAGCTAAGCAGAGGACGGCAGGCAGGGACGAGGCGGTGGGGGTATGGCGCTATTCACTGACGGGACGATATCGAGCATCGCGGACTTGGCGGGGTACGAGTCGGGAATCCTGGAGACGGCGACAACGGAACAGATCGATTTGACGATCAAGCTGGGCCTGGCGCAAGACGAACTGGGGATCGACCTGGACGCGTACCTGACGCGGCAGGGATCGACGCTGGGATTGGGCAATATTGTGGTGACACCGCCGCTGGGCAAGTGCGCCACCTTCCGGGCGCTGGTCGCGACATACCGGGACGCGTATTCCAAGGAGTTGAACGACCGGTATCTGGCCAAGTGGACGGAGTATCAGCAGTTGGCGCAGTGGGCTTGGGACGCGCTGGTGGACACGGGGCTGGGAACGGTTACGGACCCGATTCCCAGGGCGGATAGCCCGCAATTGAGCTACGTGCCCGCGGCGGCGGCGGCGGCGACGTACTTCGTGCGGGTGTCGTGGCTGAGCAGCGACGGCGAGGAGGGCAGCCCGAGCGACATCGCGATCCTGATTGTGCCGGCGGGGAACACGCTGGTGGCGACGGCGGTGAACCCGCCGGCGCAGGCGAGCGGGTGGAACGTGTACGCGGGGCTGTCGGTCGCGGAACAGACGCTTCAGAACGCGGGGGCGCTGCCCATTAACGGGCAGTGGACGCTACCGGTAGCGGGCTTGCAGCAAGGGACGCCGGCGGGAACGGGACAGGCGCCGGAATCCTGCATGCTTCCGGGGCCGAACGTGCTGTGGAGATGAGCGAATGGCGACACTAGGAAGCGCGGCGACCAGCCAGACGCTGAGCATCATGAAGGCGGCCAGCGGACTGGCGGCGACGGTGGCGGCCATCGCGGCGAGCGAAAACGTGGAACTGGCCCCGCTGGAGCCGGAACACGTGAAGGCGCAGCAGATAGCGGCCGATGTGGCGGAGAAAACGGCGGGGGTGAAGTACCCGGCAGTGTACATCTACTGCGCGGGACTGAATAACCTGCAAAAGGAGAAATTCCGGGAGTTCTCGGGGAAAGTGCAGATGGCGGCGGAAGTGCGCGTGACGCACGACCGGCTGGAACGCGTCTACGACCATTTGCAGTACTACGTGGCGGCGGTGATCGGGGTGCTGGACGCGAACCGCGGGGACTGGGGATCCGGGATGTTCTACACGGGCGGGTACAAGGTGGAGTTCGGGCCGGTTAAGCACGGGGGCAAGAATTTCCTGCAGGTGGGAAAGATCTTGTTCGAGGTGGACGCGAGTTACTGAAGGAATCGGCGGAAACAAGTGGGGGAAGGGCGGCCGAGGAGGCCGGGGAGATCTAACTGTTATGTCGTGCGGATACATATCATCGAACGACGAAAGGCTGTATGTAGCGCCGGAGCTGACTTACGGGCAGGTGGCGGCCGTGACGAGCCAGAACCGGTTTCCGGCGGTGAAGCTGACAGCTAGCCAGAAGCTGGTGCGCCCGAAACGGAAGGACAAAACGGGGACACGGACGTTCCCGGGTTCGCCGGCGGGGCTGCGGACAACGACCACATTCGACGTGACGACGTACATGACGGGCTGGACGCAGCAGAACGCGGCGCCGGGGTACGGGCCGCTGTTCCAGGCGGGGCTGGGAGGCGCGCCCATCTTCTTTGGCGGGGGCACGGCGGGGACCAACTCGAATCCCATGACGCTGGTGTTCGCAAGCCCGCACGGGTTAGGTCCGGGCCAAGCGGTGACGTGCGGAGGCGAACTGCGGTTCGCGACCGCCATCGTGGACCCGCTGACGGTGGCGCTGAACGCGCCATTCGCGGCGCTGCCGGCGGCGGGGGCGGCGATCGGGGCGACCGTAACATACGGCCCGGCGACGGATCTGGGGTCGGTGAGCATTTACGACTACTGGGACCCGGCGGACGCGGTGCAGCGGATACTGAGCGGGGCGGCGGTGAACAAGATCGATATTAAGGTGAACGGGGACTACAACGAATTCGAATTCAGCGGCGTGGCCTGCGACCTGATCGACAGCACGAGCTTCCAGGCGAACCAAGGCGGGCTGACGAGTTTTCCGGCGGAACCGGCGCTGCAGGAGTTCGATTACAGCATCATTCCGGGACACCTTGGGCAGGCATGGCTGGACAACACACCGGACCGGTTCTACACGCTTACGGCGGGCGAGGTGACGCTGGAGAACAACATCGACACGCGGCACGAGGAGTTCGGAAGCGACGAGCCGCGGTGCCTTTCGGCGGGGCCGAGGACGGTGACGGTGAACTTCGAGCTTTTCGAACTGGACAACGCGGCGACGCAGGGACTGTACCAGGCGGCGCGGCAATACTCGCCGATCGCGATCATGCTGCAACTGGGGCAGCAGGCGGGACAACTGTTCGGCGTGTGCATGAATAGCGTGGTGCCGGTGGTGCCGGAATTCGACGATACCGAGACGCGGTTGCAGTGGAAGTTCACCGGGAGCCAGGCGCAGGGCGTGGGCAACGACGAGATCTACGTGGCATTCGGATAAGGCGATGGACTACCAGAGCGAAAAGACGGTGGAGTCGAAGACGGTGCCAGGCGTGAAACTCACGATCGCGCGGATGTCGCTGGGGCGGCGGATCGAGCTGACGCGGCGGATCTGGGAAACGGCGCGCAAGGTGGAATGCCTGTCGGCGGGGAGCGATCCGCGAGAGAAGCTGGAGGCGGCGCTGCTGGCCAGGGAGATCGACCGGGAGTACCTGAGCTGGGGACTGATGCGGGTGGAAGGGCTGATGCTGGACGGGCAGCCGGCCACGCCGGAGACGCTGATCGCGGTGGGAGCGGAGGAACTGAGCCGGGAGGCGCTGGCGGCGGTCAAAGCGGAGTGCGGGTTGTCGGAAGAAGAACGAAAAAACTGATCGTCGCCTTCCACTTTTTGGGGTATTCGAATCCAGCCGGGTGGAGGTGCGACGAATGCAGGCGCAACGGACTGGAACAGAAGCGGCGGTGCGGATGGCTGGGGCGGGGCAGAGAGAGCGCGCCGAAAGCGGTGTGGGCGCGCAGGACGGCGTCGACGAAAGAGTGTCCGCGGTCGTACATCACGGCGGAAAGCGTGGGCTGGCTGGAAGCTTTCCACGCCTGGAAGCGGGTGGGGTATCCGGATGCGGAGAGGCTGACGGCGCGGCAGGCCGAGGCGATGCTGGTGCTGGAGAGGGAGCTAACCGAAGAGGTGAAGCGTGGCTAGCAAGAAAACGACCGTAGTGGACACGACGGGCACGGGCAGCGACGTAGACGAAGTGCTGGCCTCGCTGACCAGCAACCTGACGGATACGGTGGAGGGGAACGCGCAACTGGCGGAGCAGTTCACGCAACTGGCCAACGCGAGCCAGACGCAAACCGACGCGGTCACGCTGAATACGGAAGCGGTGCAGCAGAACACGGCGTCGAAATCGGGGTCGGGAAGCGGATCGTCAGGGACCAGCGCGGGCAGCGTGCTGGGGGACATCTTCGGCAGCGGACTGGGACTGTCGCCGCTAATCAGCGGCCTGATCGGACTGTTCACGGGAGGGAGCAGTCCCACGCCGGTAACGATGACAGAGTACGTTCCTCCGCCGTCGATTAACTTCGACGGCACGCTCACAAGCGGGCAGGCGGCGACGCCGACGCAGCCGGCGGCGGGAAGCGGCCAGAGCTCGGGCGGGCAGCAAATCACCGTTCAAGTGCAGACCATGGACAGCCAGTCGTTCATGGACCACAGCGACCTGATCGCGCAAGCGGTGCGGCAGGCCATGCTGAACATGAACTCGGTGAACGACGTGGTGAACGACTTATGAGCGCGTTTCCAAAACTGAAGACGGGGGCGGTGGCGCAGTATCCGGCGAGCCGGGCGCTGGTTCACACGACCGAAGCGATGCGGTTCCTGGACGGGACGGAACAGCATTACCGGGTGCGGGGGGCGGCCGGGCGGCAATGGACGATCAACCTGGCATTGCTCGACGAGACGGAGATCGCAACGTTGGAGGCGTTCTTCGTTAGCGCGCAAGGCAGGTTCGGGAGTTTCAGTTTCCAGGACCCCTGGGACGGCACGGTGTACCCGGATTGCAGCCTGGGGAGCGACGAGTTCGAGATCGATCTGGAGGCCGAGACGCAAGGGAAGCTGGTGCTGGTGGTGAGGGAAAACATTAACTGAGATGCCGTACTTTCCACAACTCACGAGCGGGGCGGTGGCGCAGTTTCCCGGCAACAAGCAGGTGCTGCGCCGGACGGTGGTGAACGAAGCGGCCGACGGGAACACCGTGAAGCTGGCGGACCCGGCGGCGAACACGGTTCAGTGGACGCTGAAATACTCCGGGTTGACGGACGCGGAGTGGAACGCGATCGAGACGCTGTTCGAGGCGGTGGAGGGCCAACTCCAATCGTTCACGTTCCTGGACCCGTTCGACAACCTGGCGAGCTGGAGCGAAGATCCGACCCAAGCCGCGTGGATCAAGGGGAGCGGACTGGCGGTAACCCTGGGCCTGGCGGACCCGCTGGGGGGCACGGGGGCGGCCAGCGTCGTCAACCAGGGATCGAGCGGGGCGAACATCCAGCAGAGCATCAACGCGCCGGGCGGGTATCAGTACTGCATGAGCGTGTGGGCGCAGAGCGCGGCGGCGGCCTTGATCACACTGTTCCAAAACACGGCGACGAAATCCGCGAGCCAAGGGTTTACGATAGGGCCGGTTTGGACACGGCTGGAGTACGGGGCCAATCTGGGCGCTCCGGAGGATGCGGTGAACTTCGGGGTGACGGTGGAGGGCGGGAGCGCCGTGGAGCTGTTCGGCTTCCAGGTGGAGGCGCAGGTGGGCGCCTCGAAATACAGAAAGACGACGGAGGGGAACGGCGTGTACGCGAGCGCGTGGTTCCTGGACGACACGCTGACGCGGACGACGAACGGGTTGGAAGATAACTCCTGCACGTTGCGGATTCGAGCGAGTGGGTGATGGCGACAATTAACCAGCTCAAGGAACAGAGCGTCACCGAGACGCCGCTGCTGCTCTTCGATTGCGTCCTGGCGTCGGGGGACACCGAGCATTGGAGCACGAACCAGGTGACGTTCGGCGGGCAGAACTACCAGGCGCGGGTGCTGCAATACAATCTCTTCGACGTGCAGGCGGGGGCGGCGGAAGGCGTCGACGTCATCGCGCGCATATCGATCAGCCTGGCGAACGCGGATTCCCACTTCTCCGAGATCGAGGCGAATGTCGGCTGGAAGGGCAGCCAGATCACGGTGCAGTTCGTATTCTTCGACCTGGTGCAGGGGACGGCGGCGTCGGAGTCGGAAGTGCTGTTTTGCGGGACGGCGGACGCGCCGCAGGAGATCACGGAAACAACCCTGCGACTGACGGCCAGCAACAGCTTGAGCCCGCAGCGCATGTCGCTGCCGGACGTGCGCGTACAGAGCTATTGCCCGTGGTGGTTCCCGGCGAATCCCACGCAGCGGGCGGAGGCGGTGACGGGCGGCCCCGCGAGGAACGAATACTCGCCTTACTACCGCTGCGGATACTCGCCGGACCAGAGCGGCGGGGTGGGGAGCATGAACGCGGGCGCGCCGTTTGCGACCTGCGGCCTGACGAGAACGGAGTGCCAGGCGCGGGGAATGTTCTCCCAGGACGCCAACGGAAACCAGACGCGGAGATTCGGCGGAATCGAATTCGTGCCGGCGAGCACGATGGTGCGGAGCTACGGGGGAAAGGGGTACTACCTCTCCAATGCGATCGACAACGAGGCGCAATACAACGACTTCGTACCGCTGATCTACGGGACGGCGTGGTATTCGCCGCTGATCGTATTCTCGAAGAACGACGGGAACCTGACCCACATGGAAGTGCTGCTGGGGATGGGCGAACTCCAGTCGGTGCTGACGGTGCTGGTGGACAACTACGTGATCCCGCAGGGGGTGGCCGGCACGAACATGACGGGGACCGGGTGGTTCAACGTGGTCACGATGGGGACGCGAAACGGCGCGTTCAACATGGACTTCACGGACAGCTCCGGCAATCCGCTGGGGGATCCGTACGGAAGCATGGCGGTGCTCTCGGTAGTGGTGCCCAACTCGATCAACAGCGGGAAGTCGCTGCCGTCGATCCAGGTGCTCGGCGAGGGAAAGAAGCTGCACCAATGGGGGCCGGACGGCACCTATTTGCAAGAGAGCTTCACAAACAACCCGGCCTGGGTGCTGCTGGACATTCTGCAGCGTTGCGGGTGGAGCCTGGACGATATCGATCTGGGGAGCTTCGGGCAAGCGGCGGCCTACTGCGGGGAGCCGATTTCAGGGGTGGATCTGTTCGGGAACGCGGTGCAGATTCCACGCTTTCAGTGCAATCTGGTGCTGTCCGACCGGCGGAGCGCGGGGGACCTGGCGCGGGGGGTTCGCAACGGCTCGCGGCTCTTCCTGAGGTACGGGACGGGGGGCCAACTGGAGCTGGGAGTGGAGAACACGCTGGCGCTGCAGCAGCCCACGCTGCCCGACGGGAGCAACAGCACAGAGGCCTTGAACGGCGGATGGCCGAGTTACGAGTTCGGGGACGGGACGAACGGGTTCTCGGGGATTCTGAGGAAATCGAACGGAGATCCGGCGATCCGAGTGTATTCGAAAAGCAACGCCGAGACGCCGAACTGGGTAAGCGTGGAGTTCCAGGATCAGTTTAACGAATACCAGCAGGACAGCCTGTCGCTCACGGACATGGACGACGTGCTGCTAACCGGCCAGCAGGTCAGCCTGACGCTGCCGGTGCTGGGCATCCCAAACTTCAACCAGGCGGCCAGGATCGCGGATCTGTACCTGGAAAAGGCGATAGACGGCAACACTTACGTGGAGTTCAGCACCAGCGTCCGGGGGGTGGGGCTGAAGCCGGAAGACATCATCACGGTCACTTACTTGAAGGAGGGATTCGAGCGCCAGCCGTTCCGGGTCATCAAGCTGACGCCGAGCGCGAATTACGGGACGGTGTCAGTAACCGCCCAGATCCACGACGACGCATGGTACACGGACGGCACCACGCTGATAAGCTCCGGGGTGCGGCGGCAGGCGGGGGCCGAAGGGGGAATCCCGCGGCCACTGGTGGGAACGGTCCTGGATAGCGACGGGAGAACGGACTTCGCGATTACCGAACAGTCCACCCAGGAGACGGATGGAAGCACGAGCCTGACGCTTTCGGCCGCGTTTGTGGTTCCGAGGCAACCGACGATGACGGGGCTGGGAATCCCGCTGGTGAGCCTGGCGGCGCAGCCGAACGCGACGGGGGGCAGTCTGGGCGGGGGCCAGACCTTCTACTACGCGGTGACGGCGGTGGACGCCAGCGGAGACGAGAGCGACCTTTCGTTCTTGGTGTTCGCCACAATTCCACCGGGAACCAACACCAACCAGGTAACACTGGAGGGGCTGAGTTTCAGCGCGAATTCGACCGGGTTTAACGTGTACCGGGGACCGACGCCCCAGCAGTTGAGCCAGATCGCGGCTAACCAGGCGGTGTCGGCGACATACACGGATGCGGGCGCGGCGGCGACGCTGGTGCAACCTCCGGACGCCAACTACGATCACACAAACTTCTACTGGCGGCTGGAACTGCAGCCGGAGTACGCGGCGACCCGCAGCTCGAGCGACACGGTGGGGAATTCGACGCTGGGCATGGCGGTGAACAGCTACCAGGGCATGCTAGTCAGGATCACCCGAGGGACGGGCGCGGCACAGGAGCGCGCGATCGCCTCGAACGACGCCACCACGCTGACGGTGGAATCGGAGTGGGATGTGGTCCCGGACACGACGAGCTATTTCGCGATCGCCGAATCGGGATGGCACTTCGGGGCGGCGGCGAGCAGCAGCCCGGTGGAATTCGATATCCCGACGCGAGTGGGTGCAACGGTGCAAGTGTCGGGAAGGTCGGCGAACGTCCTGGACGAGGAGTGCTCCGAAGGGCTTTCGCCGCTGACCCGATGGCAGATCACGGCGCCGGGGTCGGGGCTGGATAACGGCGTGCCGGGAACACCGGCATTCGGGCTGGCGCCGCTGGTCGCGGGCTCGGTGGAGCTGACGGCCATCGCGTTCAGCGATTTGACGAATACCAGCACGATCTCATCGGCAACGGTGACGCTGAGCTACTGGAACGAACTGGGGAGCCCATCGCCGCTCAGCCTGAGCGGCGCGATCGGCACCACCGATACCTCGATCGGGCTAACGCAGGTCGGCAGCGCGGCGGCAGGCGGGCTGGTACAGATCGAATTGGAGATCGTGCAGGTGACCGCGGTGACGAACGGCGGCCTGGGATACACGGTGACTAGGGGCATGTGCGGGAGCACGGCGGTGGCGCACGGCGGCGGGCAGACGCCGGTGCCAGTGTACGACCTGGCCAGCAAGGTCTTCGTGGTGGCGTTCGCTCCCGACTTCTTCGGGAGCCCGGCGAGCGGAGACTTCTGTTATCCGATCCTGCTGGCGGATGCGCGGATCGCATGCGCGCAGCTTTTCGTCGCCAACGACCAAGGCAACAGCGCGGCGGGAACGGCCTGCTACACGAGGATGATCGACGGGGGCATGCGGACGTACGCCGGGGGGCAGTTCGCGATTCAGGTGGAGGGTTACCTGGCGATCCAGTCGAACGCGGCGCCACCGCTGATCGTGCACGCGTCGCACGGGGTGCGGGCCATCTTCGCGGTGGTGAACGAAGCGCCGACGCAGGGGCCGGTGGAACTGGAGATCCAGCGAAACGGAACGACATATTGCAGCTTGACGATTACCGGGGGTCCTCCGAATCCGCAGTACTCGAACGTCGTGGATGGCTTTGGGCTGGCTCCGCTGATGGTAGGCGACCAGTTGAGCTTGAACATCACCGCAGTCCCCCAATCGGCGGATTCGACCCCAGGACGGGACTTGACGGTGACGATCCAAATGTAGAGGCCGCCGGCGCGGCGAAGGAAAACAGCACTCCTAAGGTGGGGGGAGAATGGCAGAAAGTCTCGAGAAACTGCGGCCGGACCGCGACCTGCAGTGCTACTTCCAGCAGCCGTCGTCGATTGCCGCACTGAGTGGGGCCAGCGAGAGCGGGTTTACGGTCTCGGGGTCGTGGCGGTTGCAGTCCGACTGGGCGGTGGTGGAATGGAACCGCGACAACGTGTTCGAGCATCCGGCCTTCCGCAACCTCCCCGATGGCGACTTGAGCGGCCTGACGCTCAGCTACGACGAAATCCGCACCAATTGCATTCCGATGGACTCGGACTTGTATTGGGCGGTGGAGTGGCCATTCCTGCGGGTATGGCTGGAAGGCGATACCGATCCGCGCCTGGTTACGCTGAGCGACTACGCGACGCCGATCGCGGGCAGCGGGGTGGCCGCGACCGCGATGCTCGAACTGGAGGGGACGCCGACCGCGGGGGACTATATCGGCGCCGCCTGGCAGGACGAACAATACAACTACGCCGTGACGGGCGCGGACACGCTGGCGACGGCGGTCGCGGCGCTGGCCGCGATTATCAACGACCCGAACGTGGGATCGACCACGGTGCAGGCGTCGGCCGCGGGCGCGCAGATCACGCTCACTAGCACAACGCCGGGGGCGAACTGGAACCGGATCGGAGTGTACGGCTACGTATCCGGCGCGTGCACGGAACAATGGCAGCCGTGGTACGCGACGTTCAGCGGCGGCGTCAGCCCGAGTCAGTGGCGAGTTACTCTCAACTTCGGCAATCTCACCGACACAAACCAGAACCCGATCCCGGCCGCTACGGTGCGGAAAATGCGGTGGACTTACGCGGCGGATTTGCAGGCGGGAGCGTTCCAGAGAGGCGAGTTTCAGGTTCAGGTGAGCAACTGGACGGTAACCGGAACGAACCTCGCGTACAACGTGGCCGGGCCGGAGAGCGTCAGGATAGAAGATACGGAAGTGGCCTACGCGGGCGCCTGGACCGAAGAGGCGGGGAATTACTCCGGCGGCACGATTCAGTGGACCACTACGATCAATTCGGCGCTGAGCTGCGCGTACCGGGCGACGGCCGCGCACACGCTGTATCTGGGGACGCAGAGGACCCAGAACAGCGGCCAGGTTTCGATCGTAGTGGATGGCGGCGCGGCGGTTGGAATGAACCTGGCGATCGACGACGACGACGTGCTGGTGCGGATAGCGGTGGGCAGCTTTGGGGCGGGCAATCACACGGTCTCGATCACATTGAGCGGGCCGGAGGGCAGCGAGTTCTATTTCGACTTCCTGGAGCTGGCGCAACCGACGACGGAGCTGCCGGCGATCGCCGCGGACCAGACACTCACGCTGGCGACCGACTGGGACACCTACCACTCGCTGTGCCTGGCGCCGGAGCGAACGGCGTGGATGATCTATGCGCTGGGGTTCCACGGGCGGCAGAACCACTATGCGGGGGCGCTGTGGTTCTACGAGATGACGCTGTCGGGGCAGCAGTACGCGTCGGGGACGGTGGAGTTCGGTGGCACGCCGACATTCGGCGCCGGCCTGAGCACGACGGTAACCGTGGGAACGCTGGCGATCACGCACGTCCACTACATCGGGGACACGGCGGCTACGGTGGCGAAAGCCTTCGAACAGGAGATCAACAGCGGATACCTGCAGTTCTGGGCGCTGGCGCAAGGGGATCTGGTCACGATTTACTCGCGGGACTTAATTGGCGCGGGGACCCAGATCACTTTGACGGCGACCAGTACCTGCGCGGACTTCCATCCGCAGGCTAGCGGCGCCACGCTGGCGGGCGGAAACGACGGATACTGGGCGACGGATCTGGCGGCAACGCCGCGGCTGAACCGGGCGGCGCGCGATTGGAACCGGGCGTTCTTTACGGCGCTAAAGGGGTACGGCATCGATTCGACCGCCGCGCTCAGCATGGAATTGCAGTTCGGAGACCCTTCGGTCGCGGCGGGCATCGCGCAGAGGTGCCCGGCAGGGGACCCGGTTCTGGTGAACACCCCGGCGCTGCAAACGAACTTCTCGCCGGCCAGCACCGCGTTCTGGGAAGTGGCCTACCACGACCTGGCGCAGACCATGCAAGACGGGGGATTGCAGCCATACCTGCAATTCGGCGAAGTGCAGTGGTGGTACTTCCAGGACTCGCGGTCGGGCATGCCCTACTACGACGCCTACACCATGGCTACGTTCCAGTCGCAGTACGGGCGGGCGATGGACACCATCACCAACGAAAACGCGGCGATCGCGTCATACCCGGATGAGGCGGCGTTTCTGCCCACGCTGGTCGGCACTTTCACGAATCAGGTGATGAGCTACGTGCGGCAATCGTTTCCAAACTGCCGGTTCGAAGTGCTGTACCCTCTCGACACTAACGCGACCCCGCTCGACCAGGCCGTCAACTACCCGGGCGCGGCCTGGACGCCGCAGGCGCTGGATGGCCTGAAGACGGAGAACTTTGGCTACACCAGCGGGCGGGACCTGGACGAGTGCCTGATTTCCATTCTGCTGCCGCAAAGCCGCGGCTTCGCTCCCCATCAAAGCGCGCACTTGATCGGCATCAGCGATCCGGTCGCCCCCTGGCTGAAGGAGCTGGGGCTGGCCAAGGCGGCGGGAGTGCAGTCGGTGGTGCTGTTCGCGCTGGACCAATTCTGCCTCATCGGATACCCGGTGCCAGTGCCGGGCAGTTCGCGGTGGAGCGGGTATCAGGGTTAGGGCATCGCCCGCAGTATACCTTCGTCCGGCTGCGCTAACCGGCTAGCACTTCCGGCCGGGCGGGCGCCAGTCCGTTCCACTCGACGCGATTGCGGCCCAGGGCTTTGGCGTGATAGAGGGCTTCATCGGCGGCGTGGATGAGCATCTCGGGGGTGGGCGGGACTCCGCGGGACCAGGCGGTCACTCCGACACTGATGCTGACACGAACGCTGCCCTCCGGGAAATCGATGCTTTCCGAGCAAATCGTCTCCCGGAGCCGATCGGCCAGATGCAGGGCGCTGGAGTCGGTGGACCCCGGCAAAACGACCAGGAACTCCTCGCCGCCGTAGCGGCCCACCGCATCGTAGCTGCGCAAGGAGGCCTGCATGCGGCGCGCCGCTTCCCGAAGCACTGCGTCGCCGGCCAGATGGCCGTAGGTATCGTTGACCCTCTTGAAATGGTCCAAATCCACCATGACCACGCCCAATCCGGTTTCCTCGCGGATGGCCCGGTTCAATTCGCGGGTCAGGATTTCCAGGATGGCGTAACGGTTCCAGAGGCAGGTGAGCGGATCGTGGGTAGCCTGCACGCGCAAGGCCTCCCGAGCAGCCACCAGTTGGGTCTGAAGATCGAGAATCCGGCGGCCGGCGCGCAGGCGGACTTTCAGCTCCTGGGTGTCGAAGGGCTTGGTGATGTAGTCGTCGGCGCCGGACTCCATGCCCTCGACCAGGTCCTGCTTGTCGGTCCGTGCGGTGAGCAGAAGAATGTAGGTATACGGCTCCCGGGCGCGCTCGCGCACCTGGGCGCAGACCATGGGACCGGTCAAGCCCGGCATCATCCAGTCCAGGATGACCAATTGCGGAGCGTCGTCCTGCTCGAGGAGGCGCCAGGCTTCCGTACCGTCGCAGGCGGCCACCACCTCGTAGTTCCACTTTTCCAGCATCTTGGCCAGAAAGCGGCGTGAGACAACGTCGTCGTCGGCGATCAGGATCTGCATGAGACGCGCCCGTGGCTCTCCGAAGGTCATATCGGCGGGAAGGCGGCAGATCGTTAGTTTTCGTGCGGCTGGTATGCTGGGATATGCGCGTGCTGGCCTTCCGCCATGTCCCCGGCGAGCATGTGGGCCTGATCGGGGCGATTCTGGACGAGCGGGGCATCGCCTGGCGTTACGCCGACAGATTCGAGCAGCCGGCTGCCTCACCGGAGTGGGATTCCGCAACAGCGCTCATCTTCCTGGGTGGGCCGATGTCCGCCAACGACGACCTGCCGTTCCTGCAGGAGGAGCTACGGATCATCGAGCGGGCGGTCGCGGATCGGAAGCCGGTGCTGGGCATCTGTCTGGGGGCGCAGTTGGTGGCGAAGGCGCTGGGCGCGCGCGTCTACCGCAACGCCGTGAAGGAAATCGGCTGGGCGCCGGTATCCTGGCGGGAGGCGGTGCACGCCGACCCTCTGTTCCAGGGCCTCGCAGACCCGGAGATCCTGTTCCATTGGCACGGTGAGACGTTCGATTTGCCCACGGGCGCCGTTTGGCTGGCGTCCTCGGAGGCCTGCCCGCACCAAGCCTTCCGGAGCGGCAGCGCCTACGGCCTGCAGTTCCACCTGGAGGTGACCCCGGATACGATCTCGGCTTGGTGCGAAGAAGACGCCAATTCGGGGGATGTGCGCGAGCTGGCGGCGCCGATCGACCCCGATGCACACTCGGCCCGGCTGGAGGAACTCGCCAGGCTGGTTTTCGGCCGCTGGGCGGATGGGCTGCCGGGCGCGCCTCACAGAAGTTAATTTCAGAGTACCCCCTTGCCAAGAGGCGGCGCAGATTCTAAGATAAAAGAGTATTGATCTGCGTGTCTGGAGGGGAACGTGATGATCTATTCGCGGTCCACGGAATACGCCATCCGTGCGTTTGTGAACCTGGCTCAGGTTCCGGAGGGCAAGTATGTCATGGTGAAGCAGATCGCCGCGCAGGAGGGCATTCCGGCGCACTTCCTGGCGAAGATTCTGCAACAACTGGCGCGCCAGGGCCTGCTGCGGTCGAGCAAGGGGCCGACCGGCGGATTCATGCTGCGCAGCTCTCCGAAAGAGATCACGCTCGTCCAATTGAGGGAGGCGCTGGACGGTCTCAACGACTTCCAGAAGTGCGCCAGCGGCCTGGCGGAGTGCACGAACGACTCGGCATGCTCGATGCACGACTCCTGGACGGTGCTGCGTTCGCGTATCATGGATTACTTGGAGCAGACGACCATCGCGGACCTGGCCTCGGCGCTGGAGTTGAAGCGGCGGGCGCTGGATAAACCGCGCAAAACGAAGAAGGCCGCTGCCAAGAAGTAGCCAGCCCGTCCTGGGCTTGAAGAGGAGCACCCGAATGGAGAATTCTGTCCTGGTCCCCATGGTGGTCGAGCAGACGTCGCGGGGAGAGCGGGCGTACGACATCTACTCCCGGTTGCTGAAAGAGAACATCATCTTCCTGGGAACGCCGATCGACGACACGGTGGCCAACCTGGTGATTGCGCAGATGCTGTTCCTGGCGGCGGAGGATCCGCAGCGGGACATCTCGCTGTACATCAACTCGCCGGGAGGGTCGATCTCCTCCGGTCTGGCGATCCTGGATACGATGCGGTTTGTGGAGCCCGACATTGTGACCATCTGCGTGGGGCAGGCGGCGTCGATGGGTGCTGTGCTGCTGGCGGCGGGGAGCAAGGGCAAGCGCTACAGCCTGCCGCACTCGCGCATCCTGATCCACCAGCCTTCGATGAGCGGGCTGGCCGGGCAGGCCACCGACATCGACATCTATGCGCGAGAGATCCTGCGCATGCGGGAGATCCTGAACCAGATTCTGGCGGATTGCACCGGGCAAGACGTGGACAAGATCTCGCGGGACGTGGACCGCGACTATATCCTGGAGCCGGAACAGGCGCTGGCATACGGCATGATCGACCGGGTGATCACCAGCCGCGATCTGACGCCGGTGGCGAAGCCGTAGCCCGGGTTTCTTGCACATGGTCTGTTGCGACGCGCGGTAGGGCCGTGTCCATCGAAGCCACCGGCGGCAAGACCGCCGGCGCTACCACGACGAAGGCGTGCGGCTCAGGGCCGGCGGCCTGCCAGGCGGCCAAAGGCGGAGCGCGTCAGGTAGCGCGCCAACGCCCAGGCGCTCTCGCATTCGAAGGCATACTCCAGGTGGCGAACAAATCCGGCTGCATGCCAAACCGGAAAGGCGCCTCCCAGCGAGCGGCGCCAGCGCGCATAAAAGGGCAGCAGATCCTGCCAGGCCGAGCGGGCGGCGAAAGGGTCCGAGTCGCGGGCAAACCCGGCGGCCGTAGAGGCTCGGACCGCGGCGCCGGAAAGCCTGGTCAGAACCTCGGCCGGCACGGGCGCATCGAATTCCGAGCGCAGAAACTCCAGGGCCCGGCGCACGTAGGGGACGACGTCCAGACTCAGAGAGGCTCGGATCAGGAGCTCCCAATCCAGGGCGGGGAAGCGGCGCAGCAGCAGGATGGAGTCCGCGATCCAGCGGAGGGGCGGGGTCTCGCTCCAGACGATCCCGTGCACGCAAATGCCGAACAGGTGCGCGGTCGGAGCGCAGGTGCGCAGAGGAAGGCCCAGGAACTCCAGGGGCTGGGCTTGATCCCAGAACATCTGGTCGGCGCTGGAGTGGCAGCACAGATTCAGCGCGTGCCAGTGCAAATCGACACGGCCGCCCGAGGGAGCTTCGAAGTCCATGGCGTGACGGAACGCGAAGAAGCTCGGAGAGAGCGCTCGCGGCCGCCAGTAGAGCGCCCGCCAGCCATCCGCCTCGAGCTTTTTCCATAGTTCGCGAGCGCCGGCGGCGGGGACCAGAATGTCGATATCGCGCATGGGACGGCAGCCCGCGTCCGGATACACCTGGAAGGCCAGGGCCGCGCCCTTCATCAACAGGACGGGAGTGCCAGCGGCGTGAAGTGTCTCGAGGAGCGGCCGCACCTGGCCGAACAGCACCTGGTTCTGGCTCCAGGCCTGGCGCCGGACGCCCTTCAACTGGTTGGAGTGAGGGCCCTGGTAACCCCGCTCGGAGAGATTGGCGCCGGCCAGCGGCAGCAGGCGGAAGGATCCGTCGTCGAGATGGTCGAGACCGCCATCCCGCTCCCATTGCTCCCAGGCGGCGACGGCCTCCGGCCCCAGGCAGAGCGCGGCCCGCAGCAGCAACCTCTGGCGCGGGTTGGGCAGACAGCCCGAGGCTTGGTTGGCGGTCACTTGGCGCGCTCCCGGCGCCGCTGGAGGGCGGCGTGGGCCACGCGGGCGTAATCGGCGCGCGCGGCACGCTCGCGGACCCCGGTGTTCTCCCCATGGATGCGGCGGCGCAGCACGGGCTCGGGCAGGCTGGCGAAGCGCACGCCCAGTTCGCGGGCGCGGGCGCACCAATCGACGAACTCCCCGATACGCAGGCCGGTGTCGAACCACCCCACCCGGTCGAACAGGCGCTTGCGCAGCAGCGTGGCGCCGGATAGCAGGCCGGTCGCGGGCGGCTTTTCGACGAGTTCCCCGCCGATCTCGCGGAACTCGACGACCTGCCCATAAACCAGGCCGAGCTGGGAATCGCCCGCCAGCGCATTGGCCAGACGCTCCAGCGCGTGTGGCATCCAGAGGTCGTCCGCGTCGAGGAAGGCGAGCCAGACGCCCCGCGCCACGGCCGCTCCGGCATTGCGGGCGGCTCCGGCCCCTGCGTGCGTCTGGACGAGGACTCGAACGGGCGGCCCGAACGACCGCGCCACCTCGGCCGTGCGATCGGCCGACCCGTCGTCGACCACGATCGCCTCCAGCGGCCGGTAGTCCTGATCGAGGACGCTGCGGATCGCCTCTTCCAGGTACGCCCCGGCATTGAAGGCGGGGATCACCACGCTGACCAGCGAGGCGGTATCCTCACTCATCGGAAGGCCGCTTTTCATCGTAGCTGTACCAGCCCGGAAGATTCCGAGCGACGCCTTCTTTGCGGCGCCGGCGCTGGAGAGACTTGTGGATCACCAGCGCCTGGATGGCGTTCCGCTGGGGCACGTGGCGGGTCATGTTGGATTCGTGGTGGCGGTAGAAGAGAGTCACCTCGGCCACCAGGAGGATCTTCAGATCGGCTTCCCGCGCCCGCAGGAACCAATCGTGGTCTTCGCTGTAGCGCAGCGACTCGTCGAACCCTCCCACCACGTCGAAGGCCCGGCGGCGGTAGACGGCGGAGCCGATGAGAATGCCGGGCAGCTCGCGGTCGGTAGTCTCGAAGCGCAAATCGGGGATCCGGCCTCCGGGAAGCTCGACGTAGCGGACACGGCCCGAGACCAGGTCCAACGCGGGATCTGCAAGCAGACGGCCCACCTGCAAATCCAGCTTCCCGTCGGGCCACAGGTCGTCGGCGTCGAGAAAGGCAATGATCTCGCCGCGGGCCTCGCGCAGCCCCAGGTTCCGCGCCGCCGAGGGACCCCGGTTCTCCTGGCGCAGATAGCGCACCTGGGGCGCCAGCGCGGGGGCAATCTCCGGCGTCGAGTCTGTCGATCCGTCGTCGACAACGAGGATCTCGAGAGGCGCATACTGCTGCGCCAGCACATTCGCGACCGCTTCGGGCAAGAAACGCGCGGCGTTGAAGCACGGAATGATGACGCTCACGAGAGGGCGGTTCATGGCTCCTCCCGGCGGCCCAGCAGTTCCAGGATTCGGGCCGGGATCTGAGGCAGATCGGCGCCGGCTTCCAGAACATAGCACGGAAGCTGGCGGGCCAGGGCGGCGATCTTGGCGAAGGCCTGCCGCTCGGCGCCGGGCAGGTGGTACAGCGTGGTGGGCGCCAGCGCCCGGACCGCTTCCGCCACGCTAGCCGGACGCAAACGGGTGTCGCGAAGGCCGGTCACCCGTGGAACCACCAGCGCACGGATAGGGAAGCCGGCGGCGATCTTGGCGGGCCGCCAGGAGCGGAGGAACAGCAGCGCCTTTTCCCGGTCCAGGCGGTCCGCGTTATCCAGGAACGGCCGCAGGCCGGGGAACCGTTCGAGGTTGTCCACGTCGATCTTGGCCGTGGCGTACAGGCAGTAGACGTAGGGCGAGGGCGCGTGCCGCACCAGGACGTAGTCGTCGCCCGCATAGAGTAGCTCCGAGTCCAGACAGGCCAGCGCCGCGGTGGATTTCCCGCTGCCGCTGGGGCCGGCGATCAGAACACCCCCCTCGGCCAAGCCGACCGCGGCCGCATGGACCGGTTGAAAGGGCAGGTCCTCGAACCACCAGTGCATCATCGTCCGCAACGGGAAACTGCGCTCCCAAAAGGGGACCCGTGCGGCATCCGGCATCCAATACAGCGCTTCGCGGCGTTCGCGGTCCAGCATCAGCAAGACGTCGGCGCCCTGCTCGAAGGCGGTGCGAAAGCGCTCCGTGCTGAAGCCGGCAATCTCGCCACGCGGCAAGTACGCGGAAGCCTCCCACCCGGCCCGCAACGCCACTCCGGTAGTGGCCGCGTCGAAGAGGCAGACGGTGAGATCGGGCGCGGCGTCGGGGCTGGTGGTCAGATGTTCGATGGCGGGCGTCAGGCGCTCTTCCAAGGCGCCGCCCGCAAAACGCAGCCGCAGGATGCTATCCCCTACGCGGAACCGCCGATCCACCACGCCCGCGGATTCCGCCGCAGTCTCGAAGCTCGCCCGGGCCTCCTCGAAAAACCGGGTTGGCGCCGCTGTCAAGGCTGCTCCGCGGGACGGCTGGGCCATCCCGCCTCGTCCACTTCGTGAACGGGATCCAGCAGGAACAGATCCTGCATGTCGGTATAGGTGGAGAGCGAGGGCGGAGTCCAGGGGCACACCGGCTCCTCGGGGATGGCTCGCGGCTGCTCCCCATTCGGGGCAGGCGAAATCAGGCCTTCCTCCAACAGCTTTCCCCAGAATCCCAGCGCCTGATCCGGGGCTTCCGGCGGCGCCCCAGACTGACGAAGATGCGCGAGTGTCTCGGCGGGGGTCGTGCCAGCCTCAATCATTCGCCAGAGCAGAGCGCCGGCGCGATCCAGGCTGTAGTAGGTTCCCGATTCCAGATTGATAACGACGAGTTCGTCCTCAAAACTCTGCCAGGCAATCTTGGGACTGGGGACCCAGAATCTTCTGTCAGCCGGAACCGTCATTGAATCCAGAATACGATCTCCTGTTCCGAAATGGGCTCACAGCTTCAGCTTCCTGATTCGCAAGGCGTTTGAAATCACCGATAAGGAGCTAAGCGTCATCGCCGCGCTGGCCAGGATCGGGCTCAAAAGAACCCCAAATACAGGATACAATACGCCTGCCGCCAGCGGTACCCCCAAGATGTTATACCCGAAGGCGAAGAAAAAGTTCTGCCGGATATTGCGCATGGTGGCGCGGCTGAGCTTGCGGGCGCGCAGGATGCCCCGCAAATCGCCTCCGAGGAGCGTGATCCCAGCGCTCTCGAGAGCCACGCCCGAGCCCGTTCCCATGGCGATTCCCACGGCAGCCTGGGCCAGCGCCGGAGCGTCGTTGACGCCGTCTCCCGCCATCGCCACCACGCGCCCTTGGGCCTGCAAGCGCTTGACGACCTCCGCCTTCCGATCCGGAAGCACCTCGGCATGCACCTCGTCGATGGACAACTCGCGCGCCACGGCTTGGGCGGTGGCGAGGCTGTCCCCGCTCAGAATCACGATCCGCAAGCCGAGCTCGCGCAACTGGCGGAGGGCCTCGCGCGCGGATTCTTTGATGGGGTCGGCCACGCCCAGCAGGCCCGCGAGGGCGCCGTCCACGTTGACAAACACCACGGTCTGGCCGGCAAGGCGGAGGGCTTCGGCCGCATCGGCCAGCGGGCCTGGATCGATCAGCGCCCGGTTGCCCAGTAGCACCCGCTTTCCATCCACCGTGCCCGCCACGCCCTTTCCAGGATGCGACTGGAAATCCCCTACTGCCGAGAGTGAAATGCCACGGTCGGCGGCTCCGGCCAGGATGGCGCCCGCCAAAGGATGCTCGCTGGCCCGCTCCAGGCTGGCGGCGAGCTGCAGGAGTTCCCGCTCGTCCCAATCCGCCGCCGGCTGGACGGTAGCCAGGCGCGGATGGCCTTCGGTGAGCGTGCCGGTCTTGTCCAGCACCAGCGTATCCACCTTCTCCAGGGTCTCGAGCGCCTCGGCGTTCCGGATGAGCACGCCCGCCTTGGCGCCGCGGCCGGAGCCAACCATCACAGCCATCGGCGTGGCCAGTCCCAACGCGCAGGGGCAGGCGACGATCAGCACGGCCACGGCGTTGACCAGCGCGTAAGCCAGGCGCGGTTGCGGGCCGACGAGAGCCCAGACCGCGAAGGTCGCCACCGCCGTCAGGACCACGGCCGGGACGAAATACGAGGAGACTCGGTCCGCCAGGCGCTGTATGGGCGCGCGGCTGCGCTGGGCTTCGCCGACCATGCGCACGATCCGGGCCAACAGGGTGTCCGCGCCCACCTGCTCGGCCAGCATGACGAAGCCTCCCGTAGCGTTCACCGTTCCGCCCGTCACGCGGCTACCGGGGACCTTTTCCACCGGAACCGGCTCGCCGGTCACCAAAGACTCATCCACGGAGCTGGCGCCCTCGATCAATAGCCCGTCCACCGGCACCTTCTCCCCTGGGCGCACGCGCAAGCGATCTCCAGGCCGAACCTGATCCAGAGGCACGTCCTGTTCGGCTCCGTTAGGGTCCAACCGGCGGGCCACCGGAGGCGCGAGGCCGAGCAACTCGCGGATGGCGCTGGAGGTCCGGCGGCGCGCCAGCAACTCCAGCACTTGTCCCAGCAGGACCAGGGTCACGATGACGGCCGCCGCCTCGAAATACACCGCCGGCTGGCCGTGAGGTCCGCGGAAGGAGGCCGGAAGCGCGCCCGGGAAGATGGTCGCCAGGGCGCTGTAGCCATAGGCTGTGCCGGTGCCCATCCCGATCAGCGTGAACATGTTGGGGCTACGGTTCCCGATGGACACCCCGAAGCGCTTGAAGAACGGCCAGCCGCCCCACAGAACCACCGGCGTGGCCAGCATCAGTTGAATCCAGGTCTGGGTGCGAGGAGCCAGGAAACTCAACGGACCCAGCATCTCCACCATCGCGAGGAGCAGAATCGGCGCGGTGAACGCCGCGCTCACCCAAAACCGGCGGGTCATGTCCAGCAGCTCCGGATTCGGCGCCTCGACCTGGGTCTCGTCCAGCGGTTCGAGCGCCATCCCGCATTTCGGGCAAGCGCCGGGGCCAACCTGGCGCACTTCGGGATCCATCGGGCAGGTGTAAAGGGTGCCTGAGGCGACCGGCGCCGGGGCCTGAGCCGGGCTTAGGTACTTCTCGGGATCGGCCTGGAACCTGGCCTGGCAACGCGGGCAGCAGAAGTAGTAAGTGGTGTCCTGGTAAGAGTACTTGGCCGCGGCCCTGGCCGGGTCCACGTCCATGTGGCAGACGGGATCCCGGACCGTCCTGCGCGGGGGAATGGGGCCGCCGATTTGGACGAAAGTGCCCATTTCAAACCGGGGGCCGGAAGGCGACCAGGGATTTGGTCCAACCCAGGAAACGCTCTTTCAGGATACGCGCTCCGGGGAACAGGCGGGCCAGCCCGCCGGCGGTCAGCAGCCGGGTGCCCGTGAGGTAGTGCCGCAGGAGGTACTCGCGCTGCGCCGGAGTGGGCCGAAAGATCCACTCCCAGACGGAGCCCCACTCGAGCAGGCGGCGCTGCCAGGAGCCGGGCAGCCAATGCAGAAACGGCATGAACAGGTGCTGCTCGACGGGGAACAGCCGGTTGGGAGTCTGCACCCAGTAGGCGTTGCCCACCCGGGCCGCCTCGGCGGCGAATCTCACCTGGCTCTGTGCGTCGCCCAAATGCTCGATGACCGAGTTGCTGAAAACCACGTCGAAGGAGGCGTCGCGAAAAGGGAGCGCGCGCCCATCCGCGAGCAGCGCCGGAGCCGGAGCCCCGAGCGCGGCGGGCTGGTTATTGAGCATGACTAGGCGCGGCATCAGGGGGGCAAGCAGCCAGATGTCCAGCGTGCCGCCCACGTCCAGAACGCGAGTGTCCGGCCCTATGCCCAGAAGTTGCACGCAACGCGCCATGCGGCGGGCCCGGCAGTGCCGGCTGACGATATGGAACAGTCGCAACGACGGCCCGCGGAGCACACCCACCAGTATAGGAGGCGCGGGACAGCCCCAGGGGTCGCGACGCGCTCAGGCGGCGTTGGCGGGCTGGGCCGGTGACGGCTCCAGCGCGGTCCGCACCGCTTCGAGCACTGTGTCCATCCGCAAAGGTTTGAGCAGGGTGGCGCGAGCCCCCAGGAGCTCCGCCATCTTCAGGTAGTAGTCGCCGGCCATGCCGGAGATGGCGATAATCCCCAGGCTGGGGTGCGTACGCCGCAGGGCGCCGATGGTCTCCATGCCCTCCTGTTCGGGCATGAAAATGTCGGTGATCAGCAGGTCGGCCGGCTCGCGATCGAACTCCCGCATGGCCGCCTTACCGTTGGGCGCCTCCCGAACCTGGTATCCGTTGCTCTCCAACATGCTCCGCAGAACGTGGCGCACGGCATCGTCGTCATCCACCACCAGTATCGATCTAGGACTCCCCGGATTCTGGGACATCATGACAAGTAGTGCCTCCGGCTCATGATTCTTATCGGCCAAATTCGCGCGCTTGGTCTGGGGGTTGCCTGACCGGCGGCCGCCTGACCGGCGGGGGGCGCGCCGATTCCGTGGTGCGGGCCGGGGCTGGCGGGCTAGGCGCGGCAGCGGTCTGGTCGGCGGTGGGCGCGCAGATTCCGGACTGTCCCGCTAGCGCCGGGAAAGCTCCGACTCGATCGAGTCCATTTCCTTGCCGGCTTCGGCCCAACGGCCCTGGCCGGCCAATTCGTTGTAGCGGCGCAGATGCTGGCGTATGGACTCGAAACGCGGGTCCGCTCCCGGCAGAGCGGGCGCGGCGGCTGTTTGGAGGCATGGTATGGTGGATCGATGCGCTGGCGCTGGCCGCCGGATGGTGGGGGTGGTGGGAGCGGCGAAATCATGCGACCAGGAAGATGGGGCCGCAGGGGTGTTTGCGGAGGTCGCTGAAAACGCTCAGTCTCCGGTTTTTGGGTTTTTCGGCGGGGCGGAATTGGAGTCTGGCTGAGCCAAGAGACGGGGCCTTGGAAGAAAAGGTCCCAAAGACTGCAATTTGGAGATCGAGAATTGCGGGCCCGTGATAGAGTGTGTGGAAGCCGGTAGCCAGAAAGGAAATCCCGGATAAAGCTACTGTCCGTCAGGGCGAAGAACGGAGCCACGGCTACCCGTTGGCGCAGGGGGAGAAAGGAACCGGTTCGGTGAGCGCAATGAGCAAATTATGGGTCTCGTCTGTCGTCGTGTACTGTGTGTGGGCGACCGGTCCAGCCGTTCTCGGCGGCCAATCAGTCAAGCCGGGTTCTGGCGGGCAGAGCGCATCTACGGGAGCCGAAAGGGAGTTAGCAGGCGAGAAAGCCGCCGTAGAACTGCTGGGCCTCAAGGATTCATATGGCCAAATGTTCTCCGCTCGGGGCGGTACTGTCGTCGCTCTCGCCTTCGCGTTTGGCCAGGTCGGGAAGACGGTTGAGGTCACAAGCTATTACGAACCCAAAAGCGGGGATACCATTGGGTATTCCTGGGCTCCTCAGAATTCAGATATTGCGCAAATGACCAAGCAGCAGGTCGTTGCAAAGTGCGGGAAGCCCGATCAGGTGGCTGGCGACCAGATTGCATACGGCAGGGTCTATCTTTCGTTCGGCAAAGGTGGCCACCTGTCCAAGATTACGATTCTCTTCGAAAAACGTGTTGCTCCGGTCACAACAGAATGATCCAAGTTCAGGAGCCTCAAGCTTCTGAAGGGCGCCAGCCCCCATAGCTTGCGTCACAGCCACGGAAGGCATCTGCTGGCCGCGGGTGTGCCCTTGCCGGCGGTGCCGGAGCGGCTGGGGCATTCCTTGATGACGGTGACTTCAGGCGTCTATTCGCACGCGCTCTGCGGCCGGGATGACGAGGCAGCGTGTCTGTGTCTCGTCGTCTGCGCTTACGCCGGCGAACGCTACAGCAACTTCCTCTTCGCCGATTAACCGCAGTTGTGTATTGGTTGCAATTCAAGGATCTCCTGGCTGGCGACGATCGGCTCTGCACGTGGCGTAGGCTTCAGCCCGCCGGGTCGGCACTCATCCCGGCACTTTGGCGGTAAGTCGCGCTACCGCCGGGAAAGCTCCGATTCAATCGCGTCCATTTCCTTGCCGGCTTCGGCCCAGCGGCCCTGGCCGGCCAGTTCGTTGTAGCGGCGCAAGTGCTGGCGTATGGACTCGATACGCGGGTCCGCTCCCGGCAGAGATGGCGCGGCGGCGGCCTGCGCAGCGCTGGGCGGGGTCCCGGCCAGCGCTCCGATGCCCTGCATGAACCCGCTCAACTGCGCCAGCGCCTGGTCGTAGGTGTCGGTATAGATCACCTTGTTGCCCATCACCACGGCCACCTTCTTCAACTGCGGCTGAGGCGCCTCGGAAGCCTGAATGTAGATGGGCTCGACGTAGAGGAACGTATTGGAAATCGGCAACACCAGCATTTGGCCGCGCAACACCGTGGACCCCTGCTGATTCCACAGGGTCAGGTCCTTGGAGATGGTCTGGTCCTGGTTGATATTGGCCTCCACTTGCATGGGACCCGAAATCAACTGCTGCTTGGAGAGTTGCAAGACCACCACGTTGCCCAGTTGATCGCCGTCGCAGCGGGCCATCATCAGGCCGCTCAGGTTGGTCTTGTTGCGCGGGGTGAAGGGCAGCATGAGCATGAACTCGGCGTGATCCTCGCCGGGCAGGCTGGCGACCATGTAGAAGGGATCCATAGGCTCGGGCTTGCCGCTCTGGGAGCGCACCGTCTGCGCCACGTCCCAGACGTCCTCGCGGTTGTAGAAGGCCTGCGGATCCTGCATGTGGAAGGTGCGGTACACCTCGGCCTGGGTCCGGAAGAACCCCTCGGGATAGCGGGCGTGCCGGCGCAGATCCGCGGGCATCTCCGAGAAGGGCAGGAACAGTTTCGGGAAGAGCTGCTGATAGGCGCGGATGATGGGGTCGCCGCCGTCGAAGATGTAGATGTGCACTTCGCCGTCATAGGCGTCCACGGTGGCCTTTACGGCGTTGCGCATGTAGTTCACCTCGCCGATGCCGGGCACATCGAAGAGGCGCGAATAAGGATGGGCGTCCGAGGTGGTGTAACCATCCACGGTCCAGACCAGCCGACCGGTATCGGTCAGCACCAGGTAGGGGTCGGTATCCCAGCTCAGGAAACCGGCCAGCTCGCTCAACCGCTCCCGCACATTGCGGTGGATCATCATGCGGCTGGAGGGGGTCAGGTAGCCGGTCAACAGGATGTTCGCATCGGCCTCGGCCAGGGCCGCGGCGAGGCGCATGGGAATCGAGGAAACGGGAAAGCCGCCCTGGCCCTGATACTGGGAAAAGGCGTTGTCGTCCCCGGAAGGATAGTCGAACTCCTTCTGCTCGGTGTGCACGAAAATGGGTTCGCTGGTGATTTCGCTGTAGTACAGCTCGGGGCGGGTGAACTTCAGGCTGGGAGTCTTCACGAGCGGCGGCATGTCCTGGATGAAGAACACCGGCAAGCCGTCCGTGGTGATGCGGTTGGCCTCGGCCAGCACCAAGCCGTAGCCGTGGGTGTAGATGAAGTGCCGGTTCGGCCAACTGGCGCGGGCCGCCTCGGGCAGTTCCTTAATGTCCAATTCGCGGGGGGAAACCAGCACCTGGCGGAGCTGGCCATCGATGGTATAGCGGTCGATGTCGGTATCCCAGAAGCGATAATAGGTGCGGAGGGCCTGGCGCTGGGTTACGGTGTCGTGGAAGGCGCGCCAATCCCATAGCCGCACGTTGCTCAGGATGGCCTGGTTCCTCTGCGGGTCGAACTTGGCTTCGAGCTGGGCCTTGAACTCGGTCTGCCTGACTCGCTGATCCAGGCCGAAAGCGGCGCGGGTGGCCTGAATGTGGGTCTGGACATAGGGCCGCTCAATGGAAATCTCGTTGGGTCCGACGTAGGTCCAGACGATCAGGGCGGGCAGGAGCGCCTTGAGGATCAGGGCGGCGGGGAACAAGAACACCCAGCGCCAGCGCGACATACTGGCGGAGACCGCGGCCAGCAGGCAGGTGGCGATCACCAGCCACTGCAAGGGCAGCGTCCAGGTGAGATCGACATAGTCCATGCCGACCATGAAATTGTGGTCGTTATAGAGCATCTGGTAGCGGCCCAGGTAGTAATGCACGGCCACGGCCACCAGCAGCAAGGCCGCCCCGCCGCGCAGGAACATGGATTGGAGCCCGCCTTGCAGGCCCATCAAGCGCAAGTCGAAGCCGGTCATCTCCTGCAACTCGGTGAAGCGCTCTTTGAGTTGCCAAATGCGTGCGGCGAGCCAATAGACGATCATGGCCGCGATGGCGAGGGCCAGCACGTAGCCCAGAAGCACGCGATAGAACGGCAGATCGAAGAGGTAGAACTTCAGGGGCTCGCCGAAAACGGCGTCGTGCCAGGCGGTGGCCTCGGCCGGGAGATGGCGCCCGCCGAAATAGCGGACGACGGTCCAGGTGTCGATGGTGGAAGAGGAAATCACGAAGCCGACGAGCAGGGCGACGAGGCTGGTGACCCAGGCGTAGACGCGGCTGCGCCCCGGCCCGGCGCCGGCGAAGCTGAGCGCGCTGCGATGGGCCAGCCACAGCGCCACGAAGGCCAGGAGCGTCGCAGCGGAGAGCGGGGCCAACTGGTAGAAGAGCAGGCTCAGCCAGGTGCTGACCTGCCCCATTTCGCGCCACCACTGGTAGTCGATGACGTACGAGGAGAGGCTGCGGGCCAAGAACAGCAGAATGAGCAGCGCTCCAACCAGGAACACAAGCAGAGGCCGGCGGCGACGGCCGGGGGCGGAGATTTCGTAAGGCAAGCAACCCTCCTAATGCGGCGCGGGACGGCCCGCGGTCATGATCTATGCCATACCACGGCGCCGCGGACTATAGTAGCCACCGGCGCGCCGCGGAAAGTCCTTCCGTCAAAGGGCGAATTCCTGCTCTTGGAGAAGGACCGGTTTACGTCGTACGTCCAGCGCAAGTCGGGATCGAAGATCGTCACGTCGCCGGGCGCACCCACTTCGAGCCGGCCGCGATTCAACCCCAGGACGCGGGCCGGGCCGGTGGTAAACAACTCGATCAATCGGGCGAGCGGGACGCGTCCGGAGTGCACCAGCGCCTCCAGCGCCACCGCTAGCGCGGTCTCCAGCCCGATGATGCCGAACGGGCACTTCTCGAATTCCTGCATCTTCTCGCTGCCCGGATGGGGCGCGTGGTCGGTAGCGATGGCGTCCACTAGGCCGGCGGCAATGCCTTCCACCAGGGCCTCCCGGTCGGCGGCGGAGCGCAAGGGAGGCTTCATCTTATAGTTGCTGTCGTAGGCCGGCATTTCGGCGTCGCTGAGGGCCAGATGGTGCGGCGTGACCTCGCAGGTCACCGGCAGCCCGCGCGCCTTGGCCCGCGCCACCATATCGAGGGAGCCGCGCGCGGAGAGGTGCGCCACATGGAAGCGCGCCCCCGAGGCTTCCGCCAGCAGGATCTCGCGCGCGACCATAACTTCTTCGGCGCTGGAGGGGATTCCGCGCAGCCCCAGACGCACCGACGAGAAACCCTCGTGCATGTCGCCGCCCGCGCTTAAGCTCAGGTCCTCGCAGTGATCGATGACCGGGAGATCGAAGGAGCGGGCATACTCCATGGCCCGCCGCATCACGCGGGAGTTCATCACCGGCCGGCCGTCGTCGGAGATGGCCACCGCGCCGGCCGCCTTCATGGAACCGATGGAGGCCAGCTTTTCGCCCGCGCTATCTTCGGTGATGGCGCCGACGGGGAAGACGTTGGCCACCGCCACGTTGCGGGCCCGCTCGAGAATGTAGCGGGTCACCGTGGCGTCGTCGTTCACGGGCGAGGTGTTGGGCATGCAGCAGATAGAGGTGAACCCGCCCGCCACCGCCGCCCGCGAGCCGCTTTCAATGGTTTCGGCGTGCTCGAAGCCCGGCTCGCGAAGGTGTGTGTGCAGGTCGATGAAGCCCGGGGCGACCACCAGGCCGGAAGCGTCGAACGCGATGGCGCCGGTCACCTGCTGGTGGGGGCCGAAGCGCACAATCAGGCCGCCCTTGATCAGCACGTCCCCGACTTCGTCGCGCCCCGACGCCGGATCGATAATGCGCCCGTTCTTAATGAGCAGTTTCGGCATGGGAGAGGATTCGCTCCAGCACCGCCATCCGCACGGCGACGCCGTTTTCCACCTGGTTCAGGATCACCGAGCGCTGCGAGTCGGCCACCTCGGAGGAGATCTCGCGGCCCCGGTTGATCGGCCCGGGGTGCATCACCAGGGCATCCGGCTTGAGCAGGCTGAGGTGCTCCAAGCGCAGGCCGTAAAACTGGAAATACTCGCCGGCGGGAAACGCCGCTTCGTGCTGGCGCTCGAGCTGCACGCGCAGCATCATGACCACGTCGGCGTCGCGGATGGCCTCGCGGATATCGAAGGTCAGGCTGACGCCGGGAGCGAGTTGCGCCAGCTCGGCGGGCAGCAGCGAGGCCGGGCCGCACAGCACGACGGCCGCTCCGAACTTGGAGAGCAGGTGAATGTTGGAACGCGCCACGCGGCTGTGGGCGATATCGCCGATGATGGCCACGCGCAACCCTTCCAGGGCGGGCTTGCGGTCCAAAATGGTTCGCGCGTCGAGCAGCGCCTGGGTGGGGTGCTCATGGGTTCCGTCGCCGGCGTTGATGATGGGGGTCCGCGGCAGGTGGCGCGCCAGGAAATGCGGCGCCCCGGAGGCGGCGTGGCGCATCACGATGGCGTCCGGCCGCATCGCCGCCAGCGTGTTCAGCGTGTCCACCAGGGACTCGCCCTTGGTGACGCTGGAGCCCGCCGCGGTGATCGAGATGGCATCCGCCCCCAGGCGCTTGGCCGCGATCTCGAAGCTGGTGCGCGTGCGCGTGGAGGCCTCGAAGAACAGGTTAACGATCATCTTGCCGCGCAGCAGGTCCAGGCGCTTGAACGACTGGTTCTGGAGCGGCTGAAAATCCTTCGCGCGCTCCAGAATCGCCTCGATCTCGGCGCGGTCAAGCCCCTCGATTCCCAGCAATCCCTCAGTCATCATGGCGGCTCAGGACACTCTTTCGACCAGCATGACTTTTTCCATCTGGTCGACTTCGTTGAACTTCACTTCGACGATCTCGTTGTCGGCGGTCTGCACGCTGCGGCCGACAAAGCGGGCCTCGATGGGCAGCTCGCGGTGGCCCCGGTCGATCAGCACCAGAAGCTGCACGCGGGCCGGGCGTCCGTGATCGAACAGGGCGTCCAGGGCCGCGCGGATGGTGCGGCCGGTGTAGAGGACGTCGTCCATGAGGATGATGTCCTTGCCGGTGACCGAAAAGGCGATCTCGGTGGCGTTGAGGACCGGCTGGGTGGCGATGGTGGAGAGGTCGTCGCGGTACAGGCTGATGTCCAGGTAGCCGACCGGAATGGCCAGGTTTTCGAGCGCTTTGATCTTAGCGGCCAGCCGCTGGGCCATCGGAACGCCGCGGCGGCGGATGCCGATGAAAGCCAGGCGATCCAGGTCCTCGCACTTCTCGAGGACTTCGTGAGCCAGGCGGACCAGCGTGCGATCGATCTCGGAAGCGCTCATCAACTGCGCTTTCTCGCGGGTTTGCATCATGGCGATCTTTTTCCGCTCCAGATTAGCACAAGCGGGCGCGCGGCGCGCCGGCGGGCCGGGTGGAGCAAAGTCGGCAGAAGCGCTTTCGGCCGCCGATGAACGCGGATGAACGAACCTTGTACTCGTTTTCTTATCGGCGTTCATCCGCGGCCAGTATTGGAGTGGTTACACCCCGACATGTCCTAAGCCGAAGCGAAGCCGCCGCTCGGCCGGAGGGCGGTAGGTCACAGGCCGCGTTCGCGCTCGTATTGTTCGAGGGGCTTGGCGCGCCCCTCCGAGACGTCGGGGAGCCCACGGTCCAGCGAAGCCAGCGCCGCGGCATCGAGCGGAGGGCCGTCGGCGTCGGATGCGTCGCGGAGATCCTCCAATTCATGGGGCCGGCTATCGACAACATGCGTGAAGCGGCTGCAGGCCGGATTCAGTACTGCCACGACGTCCGAGGCGAACCAAGGAGCCCTCCAGCCGTCAGATCCTCGATTCCAAGTTCGGGCTTCAGGCATTCCAGCGCGGAGCGGATCGCCTACAGAAAGTTCGCCTTGACGACTTTGACGATTTCCTTGGCGAGGCCGTTCGTGGCGCCGGCGGATTTGCCGCCCATCACGCCGATCCAGACTTTTCCGTCGGCCTTGCGTTCGAGCAGAAGCTGCTTGGTGGTGGCGTCGTAAAACCTCACCTGCGCAACCACGACAGTGGCGCCCGCGCCGAAGCCCACGAGGTACCGCGCCGCCTGGCTGCCTTTCTTAAACTTGGTGACCGTGCCTGTCAGGTGCAGCACCTGCTTGCCCTCCGGCAGAGTCTCGCCTTCCCGCAAGACTCCTGTCAGATTCTTGGTACGTTGCAGCGCTTTGATCAGATCTTCCATGATGCCGATCTGGTAGTCGGCGGGAAAGTCGACGACATCTTCCGCAACGTTGAACCTGTCTACTTGGACGTATTCATACCGCGTGCCGCCCTTCTTTTCTCCGCCTAATGCGATGACCAAACCGGCGCAGAGAAACAGCGGCAGGATTCGTGCAGAGCGGGATTTCATGGCTTGTGCTCCTCCTCCAATGACGTTGTTGATTTCGGATCTGTTATCTGACTCAGGGGAGGCTCATCGACCGCAACGCCGTGCCCTTTCAGCATCTCGCGCAGCCGCTGGCCCTCGTAGGGCTCGAGCTGCACGGCGAGGCCCATTCGACCCCCCCGCTCGTTCTTAAAGTCGACTACGACGGTATCGACCTTGTGTTTCTTCAAGATCAGGAGGGCCCCTGGGAAGCCAAAGGCGACCGCCGCGGCATAAGTGGACTTCTCGTAGACGCGATCCGCCCGCAAAAGAAGGACCTGGGTGATGCCAGTATAGGGCACCCGATACACCAGCTTCTTGTGTTGGAAGACCAATGCGTCGGCGGCGAGGTCAATATCGATCCGCTCGTCGCGCAGAACGCCGGGAACGCCAACCAGATGAAACGCCTTCCGGAAATCGGGGCTAGCCTTCTCAGCCGGGAACGCCGGCACGAGGAGCAGGGGAAGCAATGCCACCCCCACAAGAGTTCGCCGCACCGGACCCTCCTTGGCCAGAACACTCTGTTTGTCCACGAGTTCCTTCTTGGCTTCCTGGCCAGCAGCGATTATACCTCCAACCGCCTCCATTGGAGCGGATTATCTCATTGGTTCCGCCGCTTCCCTATTTCGGTTGCCGGTAGAGTAGCGTTTCTAACTGGGAGCCGCGTGCGGAGAGGGCCAGCGTCTGGCCGTCGGGGAAACGCAGAGTGTAGGCCTGGGTCTGGTCCCTCGGCTGGTTCTTGTAGGTCGGCCTCTGCCCCGGGTGGGAGGGGTCCGGCTGCCAGCTCGCGGCGATGACGTGGAGCGTGAGTTGGTTGCCGCTGGTGGTGTACTGGCCGTCTTCGGTCGAGACGCCGCTGATCACCACGCCGGAGCCCATGACGACGTGCCGGAATTTCCCATCGGGTGTGAAACTGAACAGCTCCCCGGAGAACGATCCGCGCTCGTACACGCGGGTGACCGGATTGACGACCTCACCGTAGGAGCGCGGGGTGCTCCAGTCGCCGATCAGTGGGGTCGCGGCGCTGGGAGGCTGGGAGCCGGCCCCACTGCTCAGCGTGGACACCAGAGTCCGGATCAGCCCGACTCCACGCGGCCGGTCCTAGCCCGGGGCCGGGGCGGAGTAGGAAAACCACATAGCCTGGTCCGCGCCCTTGACGACGAACACGGATCCGGAATAGCGGCGGCTCTGGCGGGAGCTGGCCGGGTCGAAGGAGGCGGTGGATGCGTCCGCTTTGGCTGTGGAGAATTGGAGGTCCGGCATTCGCTCCCGCAAAGCGGCGAGGATGGGCGCCGCGAGTTCGGCAGGGCTCTCGCCGCGGTCGAACGGAAGCGCGATCACCAGCAGTTCCTCGCCGGTGGAGGGTTGGAAAATGGTGAGGGTCGATACGCTCTCCTCGACGCGCCAGCCGGCGGGGACCTGGAACGAGAACTTCTGGTCGCGGGAGACGAACTTCCGCCAGGCGTTCTCCTGGGCGTGGGCCGGTGCGGACAGAACCAACAGACAAAGGCAGATCGAGACGAAAGTCATCGTGTGTCTCCTAACTGTGCGAGCGCCATACGAACAGGTGGCTGGCCAGGAAGTTGGCTAGCGAGCAGACGGCGATGGCGATAAGGTTCGCCACCATTAAGGGTAGATGAAACCGCCCCACCAGCAGGCGCATCAGGACCAGGTTTCCGAGGATCGACAGGCCGCCGTTGGTGAGATTGAAACGCAGGAAGCGGCCGAGCGACTCTCGCGTGCCCGAGCTGACGCGGTCGGCCCAGGTGAAGCGCTGGTGCCAGAAGAAATTGTGGATGACCGCGGCTTCCACGGCCAGCGCCGTGGCCAGCAGGTAGTTGACTTTCAGCCCCTTGGCGAGCAAGGCCAGCAGGGCCAGTTGCACCACAATGCCCGCCGCGCCGACGGCGTTGAATTTCAACCAGCGTAACGCCAGGCCACCCCAGATCGGCGCGACGCTCATGGCAGCGGCTCGGCTTGGTAGAGCGCCCGCGTGTTGCGGATCGAGAAGACCACCACCATCAGCGACATCCCGGCCATTCCAATGACGCCGCCCACGTCGAAAAGGAAATACTGGCCGCCGGCCAGGCGCACCACCGGGCGAAAGAACAGGGCGATGTTGCCCGCCACCAGCAGCAGGCGCAATTCGGTGGGACTGAATTTCCAGAAGGAAAGCTGGAACGTGCCCAGGGCGTAGGCGGCCAGGTAGCTCTGAATCGAGAGCATCATAAAGAGGATCAGCAGGCCTACGCCGACCCATTCGGTCATGTAGCCCGAGAAGGCCATCCCGAGCAGCAGAAACAGCGTGCCGAAGGCGTCCGTGATGTGATCGACGTAGAAGCCGTAACGCGGCCGTTGCCGGTTGCGAACCCGCGCCAGCGTGCCGTCCAGACTGTCGCCGAACCAGTTCACGGCCAGCCAGAAAATCACAGCCAGAAGCGCCAGCCGGTTCCAGCGCGCCAGAGAGTAGCACAAACCCGCCAGCGCCATGCCGATGAACCCGAGGAGCGTCAGGTGGTCGGAGTTGATCCAGGCCGGCATGCGGTGTGCCATCCAGACGAGCGCCTTCTTCTCGAGCGGCGCGAGGAGGCTGGACTGATCCCGCGCGGCATCCTTGAATTGTTTGGGAGCGTCCATAAGGCCAAAGCTTAGCACGGCGGATTCTGACAGAATAGAGGACTATGAATCCAGGCATCGAGAACATACGCAGGCGCGGCAGCCGCATCGTGGCGGAAGGCAGTCACATGCTGCCGGCGGCGTCGCTGATGCTCGCCGAGGGCGTCATCCGCTCGCTCGACGATTTGAAGCGGCCCTTCGTCACCATTATCAACTCCTACACCAACCAGATTCCCGGGCACGCGCATCTGGACATGATCGGCTCGGTGCTGCGCGAGGAGTTGAAGGCGCTGGGCTTTAACGTGTGGTACGCGAACGTGGGCGGGGCGATTTGCGACGGCATCGCGATGGGGCACTTCGGCATGAAGTACTCGCTGGCCTCGCGCGAGCTGATCGCGGACCAGATCGAGACCATCATTGGCGCGCACCCCTGCGACGCCTGGATAGGGATCGCCAACTGCGACAAGATTGTTCCGGCCATGTACAACTCGATGGTGCGGATTAACATTCCCGCGGTGTACGTGAGCGGCGGCCCGATGCTGGCGGGGCGGGGCAACAGCGACCTGATCAGCGTGTTCGAGGCGGTGGGCAAGCATAGCGTGGGCAAAATGAGCGACGCCGAGCTGCGCGCGCTAGCCGAACGCGCCTGCCCCGGTTGCGGCAGTTGTGCCGGCATGTTCACGGCCAATTCGATGAATTGCCTGGGCGAGGTGATCGGCCTGGCGCTGCCCGGCAACGGCACCACTCCAGCCGAGCGCTGGGTGGATAAGGGGAAAGGCGTCACCGAGCCCAACCCCGACCGCATCGCGCTGGTCAAGCGCAGCGCGCACGCCCTGAAGCGCTGCCTGGACCGGAACATAAGGCCGCGGGACATCGTGAACGAGCGGGCGCTCGAGAACGCTTTCGTGCTGGACATGGCTATGGGCGGCTCGACCAATACCATTCTCCACGCGCTCGCGCTGGCGCATTCGGCCGAGATTCCGTTCGACCTGACACGCCTCAATGCGATCTCCGCCAGCACGCCCAACATCTGCAAGGTGTCGCCCAGCCGCCCCGAGGTGCACCTCGAAGACGTTCACCGCGTGGGTGGCATTCCCGCCATTCTCAAGGAAGTGCATCGCGATCCGCGCAGCGGGTTGAAGCTGGACGTGCCCACGGTCGAGGGCACGCTGGCCGCCGCTGTCGAGGCCGCGCCCGACGCCGATGGCGACGTGATCCGAAAGATCGAGCGGCCGTTTTCGAAATCCGGCGGCTTAGCCGTTCTGTTCGGCAACCTGGCGCCTAAGGGCGCGGTGGTGAAGGTGGCCGGAGTGGAAGCCGGCATGATGGAGTACGAAGGCCCGGCGCGAATCTACGAATCGCAGGAGGACGCGCTGAGCGGCATTCTGGCGGGGCAGGTGAAGGACGGGGAAGTGGTGGTGATCCGCTACGAGGGACCGCGCGGCGGCCCGGGCATGCAGGAGATGCTTTCGCCGACGGCGGCGCTGGTGGGCGCGGGCGTGCGCGCCGCTCTCATTACCGACGGCCGGTTCTCGGGCGGCACGCGCGGCCTGTGCGTCGGCCATGTGGCGCCGGAAGCCGCGGCGGGCGGCCCCATCGCCGCCATCCAGGAAGGCGATCGCATTTACATCAACGCCCAAACTTGCCGCCTGGAGCTGAAGGTGAGCGACCAGGAAATCGAGCGGCGCTTGAGTGCGTTGCCGCCGTTCGAGCCTAAGGTGAAGCGCGGCTGGCTGGCCCGCTATCTGCTGCACGTTACCAGCGCGGATACCGGGGCGGTGCTGGATATCTGAGTCAGGCGCGATCCCGCCGCTGGCGGTCGTATACTAGGCGAGTAGGGCAGGCATTTCCGCTTGCCGGGGGAAGGGGGCCAGTCAAAGTGGGGCAGCACAGACGGGACTTTCTGAGGATCGGCGGAATCGCCGCCGCCGGACTGCTTGCGCGACCCGCTTGCGCCCAGAGCGTCGCGGCGCCGGACAACCCCGCGACCGCCCGCGCCATGCCGACCCGCAATCTCGGCCGGACCGGCTACAGGGTCGGCATCTTCGGCCTCGGCGGCCAGGCCGCTCTGGAGCGCGGAGACAACGAGGACGCCGCCGTCGCGATTGTGGAACGCGCTCTCGACCTGGGCGTGAACTACCTCGATACTTCGTCCATCTACGGTGGTCCGGAGCGCTGGAGCGAGCGCTACATCGGGCAGGTCATGAAGCGTCGCCGCGCCGAGGCTTTTCTGGCCAGCAAGACCAAGGATCGCACTCGCGACGGCTCCCTGCGCATGCTCGAAAGATCGCTCGAACTGCTCCACACCAGCCATCTCGACCTTTGGCAGCTCCACGACATCGGCGAGCCCGGAGACGTGGAAGCGATATTCGGAAAGGGCGGCGCCATGGAGGCGCTTCTGCAGGCCCGCGAACAGAAGATGGTGCGCTACCTCGGCGTCACCGGCCACTTCCGCCCGGAGCCCCTCATCGAAGCCATCCGGCGCCATTTGTTCGACACCATCCTGCTGGCCGTCAATGCCGCCGACAAGCATCACTTCAGCTTCCTGGACACGCTTCTGCCGCTGGCGGTTGAAAAGCGGATGGGAATCATCGGCATGAAGGTGCCCGCGCGCGGGAGGCTTCTCCAAACCTGGACGCCGCCGCCGCTGGAGCGCCAGCAGCACTCCTGGGAAGGCGCGGTCATCGCCAAGACACCGGGCACGTTGACCATGCGCGAGGCTATGTACTACTCGTTGTCGCTGCCGGTTTCGACCGTCATCGTTGGCTGCGACTCCGTGGCGCAGCTTGAAGAGAACCTCGCCCTGGCTCGCGACTTTACGCCGCTCACCGAGCAGCAGATGGCCTCGCTCGCCGAGCGCGCCCAACCCGTGTCCAAGCAGGCGCTGTTCTTCCGCTTCGTCGCCCGCGGCTGACGGGGAATGGATTCGAAGGTCAAGCGCGGCTGGCTGGCCCGCTACCTGCTTCACGTTACCAGCGCGGATACCGGGGCGGTGCTGCATATTTAGGTTTCGTTGCCAGACTGCGGGACCCGGTGTCGCCGGAAGCCTGCGGCATCGTTGGGTACGGAAATCCCCGGTCGGATCGCGTCTGGGACCGATCGGATTGGCGAAGGACTGCCGTGCTGGGCAGGCGGCGTCAGAGCGAGCAGATGAAGACGTGGAGCGTGCAGCGCGCGCCGCCCTGCTTGCCGCACTCCTCGACGGCTCTTCGTTGCGCCTCCTTGGGATCCGCGGAGGTCCCCCAGCCAAAGAAGGACCGGTCCGCCGCGAGCGCTCCGCACTGTTTGTTGAAGGCGGTCTGCACCGCGCATGATTTGCCCCGTTCGGAACATTTGGCCATGGCCTCCTTCTCGGCCAGGGCCCGGTCGTTCTTGCCATACGCCCAGCCCGCCTGCGAATCCGTGGCGCTGTAAGCGATGGCGCCCCACGATATGGCGTGGGGCTGCGGAGGGGGAGCCGGCTGGCTGGACTGGCTGGCGCCGATGAGCGAACACGACGACATGTTGCTCGCGCATTTGCCCCAATGGCTCTGGCAGGCGGCTGTCGCGTTGGCCTCAGCCTGTTTCTCGGTACTGCCCGTGGCCGCCTCAAAGTGCTGCCGGTCCTTGGTCACCGCGAGGGCGGCACAAGTATTCTGGTAGCGGTACACGATCTTGCACTCGCTGCTGTACCTGGAGCAGGAGGCGATGGCGCTCTTGTCGGCCGCCGCCCAGGTCCCCTTGTTCCAGGAGATCCCCTCCGCTCCCTGAGTGCCGAAGGCGATGGCGCCGTAGGGGGAGGGCCTGGGCGGGCCCGCGTTTTCGCACTCGCGGCCGCAACGCTCGCGGCATCCCCACGCCAAGGACGCCGGCCCCGCATCGCAGGAGCCAAAGCAACTGTCGAGGCAGCGGTCGAACTCGACGGAGGTCGATTGTGCGAGCGAGAGCTGCGCCGTCAAGGGAAAGGCGATGCCAAGCACGACCAGGCTCCACGCGCGGCGGTTCGACTTTTCGCGGCGGGCTTGAGCCGATCGGAAGCGAAAGATGTTCATGCGGATTCCGTTCCGGCCTCCCAGCCGTCCAGTATGCCCACAATTCCCTTTTCGACCTCGCGGTCAACGCCAGCATACCACAAGGGTTCGGCTTCGAGCCGCGGAGGATCATCTTGTCCTCCCGCATGCCCGTCCTACAGTCTCAAGAGGCTCCTCCTGCTCCTCCCGAGGATCCCGTGGCCATAACCGATCATGAAGCCCTTGCAGGGCCGGATTGTACGGCAGTGACCTCCGCCGGTTGGTCCGTCTATTTCCCCGTCGCGTACAGGTCGATCACGCGCTCGATGGCGCGGCGGCAGACGGCGCAGAAACCGACCGGGTCGCGGCTGAACATGATGCAATCGGATTGCGGGCGGTAATAGCCGCGCGATTCGTACAGGCCGCCTTCGAAGGCCCCCACTTTGCTCGCGTAGGGTCCCGCGCCCAGCAGCTTGGTCTCGAGTTCCATCCCGCGCCGGAAGAGCGCTTCCATTTCCTCCTCGGGACGATGCTCGGCGCGGATGGCGTGCCTCTTGGCCTGGTAATCCTGCTGTTCCTTCTCGAACTCCTCCTTGGGCCAAGGGGTGGGCAGGGGCGTGCCCGGCGCGATCAGGTCCGCCCAGCGCGCGGCTTTGGGATCGGCGGTGATGTTCGGTTCCCACGGCTCGAGGCGTTCGGCGGCTGGGCCGTAGGCCACGTCGGAAGTGTAGTATTCGTCGGCCAGGCCCGCGAAGTGGTGCCCGAACTCGTGCACGAAGACGTAAGGCGTGAAGGCATTGTCCGAGGCCACCGTGGCGTACTGGTTGAAGATGCCTCCGCCGCCGTATTTCCGGCCGTTCACCACGATCTCGATGAACTCGTAGGGGGCCGCGGCGGCGATCTGGCGCAGGCGCTTGTTGTCGAAGGTCAGGATGTAGCGCTCCGAGCCGAAAGCGTCGTAGCTGGCGCCCAGCGGCGAGCGCCTGTAGATGCCGTCCGAGGGCCGCGATACGCCGCTTTCCTCGGCGGGCGTGTCGATGGCCCACACGTTGAAGGCGCTACGGTGCTCCTTGAATGGCGAGGCGGCGAAAAGGATCTCGGTCAGGCGGCGGGCGTCGCTATGCCACTTATCCATCTCGGCGACGGTGTAGCCGTCACCGAGCAGCAGCAGGTCCACCTTGTCGCGCGGCTCCCCGTTTTGCATCACCGCCCAGACCTTGAAGGCCGGGGGCGCGCTGCGGTCGACTTCCGGCGCGGCCGGATCGACGATCTGCGACGAGATCTCCCGGAAGGCGTTCTGGCGGTCCCGCTTCTTGACGATCACCTGCACCGGGCCGGCCGGGGCGGGGAAGCGCAGCGATTCGCTGAAGGCGCGCCATTGCGTCTTCGCCTCCGGCGTGGTTTCCCATTCGCCGTAGGCGCTCGCGAAACCGCGGGAATAGAGCAGCCGGTTGGTCTTCCGGTCGAAGACTTCGAAGAGGTATTGCCCCAGGTTAGTGTCGTCGATGAGATGATCGAGCCGGCCCGGCCAAGGGCCTTCGAGGGCCACACCGTCCAAGGCGAAATGTTCTTCGGCCGAGTTACCGGTGTGAACGTAATCCAGCCGCATGGTGGGCGGCGCGGCAGCCACGGCCGCCGCCAGCAACAGCGCGTGAGCCAGCAAGGGAACCTCCCCTTACATCTTCTCGAATTTCAGAATCGCGGAGTTCATGCAGTAGCGCTGGCCGGTGGGCTGCGGGCCGTCGTCGAACAGATGCCCCAGGTGCGCCCCACAGTTGCTGCACAGCACCTCGGTGCGCTTGCGGGCGAGGCTGTTATCCGCCTCCGTTCGTAGGTTTTCCGGGGCGGCGGGAGCCCAGAAGCTGGGCCAACCAGTGCCCGAATCGAACTTGGTTTCCGAGCTGAATAGCATGGCGCCGCAGCCCACGCAGCGGTACGTGCCCGCCTCGTGCCGGTCCCAGTGCTGGCCGGTGAAGGCCGGCTCGGTTCCCTTGCGGCGCGCGATGTCGTATTGCTCCGGTGTGAGGCGCCGGCGCCATTCTTCTTCCGTGAGTTCCAGTTTGTCGCCCATGAGTCCCCGCCTTTACGGTAGCAGACTCCGGGCGGGCTACAGCAACTTCTCGAGGCGCGAGCCGGGCCGGATGATGGTCTCGGAGCGCTCCGGGCCGGTGGAGATGGCCCCGATCTCTACGCCGGTGCGCTCCGCCAGGTATTCGAGGTAGGCTTTGGCGCGGGCGGGCAGATCGTCGTAGCGCGTGATGCCGGCGGTGGGCGCGCACCATCCCGGCAGATTCTCGTAGATCGGCTCGAGCGCGGCCATTTTTTCGACGGTGGCGGGCATCTCGGCGGTTTCCTTGTCGCGCAGGCGGTAGCCGGTGCAGACGGGGATCTCGGAAAAAGTGTCCAGCACGTCGAGCTTGGTGACGACCAGGCTGTCGAAGCCGTTGATCATGGCGGTGTAGCGGAGCAGCGGGGTGTCGAACCAGCCGCAACGCCGGGGGCGCCCGGTGACCGCGCCGAATTCGTTGCCGATGGTGCGCAACTTCTCGCCGCTCGCGCCGTGGTCCTCGGTAGGAAACGGACCGCCGCCCACCCGCGTGATGTAGGCCTTGCTAACTCCCAGCACGCCGTGGATGCGCGTGGGCGCGACGCCCGTGCCGGTGGAGGCCCCGCCCGCGCCGGCGCTCGAAGAGGTGACGAACGGGTAGGTGCCGTGATCCAGGTCCAGCATGGTGCCCTGCGCGCCCTCGAAGAGCACGCGCCGGCCGTCGCCGATGGCTTGGTTCAGCAGCACCGCCGTATCGCAGACCATGGGGGCGATGCGCGCGCCGAATTCCTGGTACTCGCGCAGCGTGCCGGCAACATCGATCGGCTCGCCGAGCTGGAAAGCGGCGCGCAGCACTTCCTTATCCTGGGCGTGCTCCTGGTAAAGCGCGGCGAAGTTCTCCGGCTCGATCAGGTCGGCGATGCGGATGCCGCGGCGCCCGGCTTTGTCTTCGTAGCAGGGGCCGATGCCGCGCGAAGTGGTGCCGATGGCGCGCCCCGGCCGAGCCTCCGAAAGCTGCTCCATCAGCCGATGAAACGGCAGGATCACGTGCGCCCGGTTGCTCACGAACAGCCGGCCCCGCACCTCGATCCCCGCCGCTTCCAGGCTGTCGATCTCGTTGAGCAAGGCTTGGGGATCGATCACTACTCCGTTGCCGATCACCGCCAGCTTGCCCGCGCGCAGAATCCCCGAGGGCACCAGCTTCAGCACCATCCGGCGGTCGCCGATCCATACCGTATGGCCCGCGTTGTGGCCACCCTGGTAGCGGGCCACCACGTCAAAGCGTTCCGAGAGCAGATCGACCACCTTGCCTTTGCCCTCGTCGCCCCACTGCGCCCCAAGCACAATAAGATTGCTCATGTTTTTCGACCGGAAGCTAACATTGTATCAGCCTCGGCGCGGCCCCCGGCGGGCAGCCTATGTTACGCTGGCCTTGATGCAGCTTTCCCAGGTCTTCGTTTCGCTCGGTGAAGATATGTTCGGCCAGCTCCTGCGCCAGATATCTATCGGCAAACTCAAGACGTACCAGCTCTACGAGACGCTGAAGGCGCGAGCGCATACCGCCAAGCTCAACACCGAGAGCCTGCGCAAGGGCGCGCCGCGTTTCTGGGCGCGATTGAGCGGTGGCGACGAGGAGTTCGCCAAGGATCTGGCGCAAGCCGTGCTCGTTTCGCACCTGGATCTGATCCGCGCGGTCCTGGATTTCCTGGGCATCCCCAACCAGGACGGTTTCTTCCAGAAGGATATCGACGCGCAGCCCTTCCTGACCGAGGGCTGGCAGCAGCGCGTTTGGGAGAAGTTCCGGGGGAGCTATCCGGAATCCGTCCTGCGTCTCTACATCAACCACCTGGCCTGGGAACTCGCCAAAGAGCCGCAACTGTTCGTACCCTAACTCATGCCTGAATCCGACCTATCCATAGAAACCGCGCTGCGCGATCTGGAAGCCCGGACGCGCGCGCGCATCCAGGCCGCCGGCGCTCCCGAGGAACTGGAGGCGATTCGCGTCGAGGCGCTGGGGCGCAAGGGCGCGCTGGCGCAGATCAGCAAGCACATGGGCCAGCTCGCGCCCCAGGAGCGCGCCCACATCGGCAAGCTGCTCAACGCGGTCAAAGCGGAGCTGGAGGCCGCCCTGCATGCGCGGAAGGCCCAGTTCGACGAGGAGAAGCTGGCGGCGCGGCTGGACGCCGAATGGGTGGACCTCACGCTGCCCGCGCCCGGACCGCCAACCGGCAGCCTGCATCCCATCACGCAGATCCAGACGGAGATCGAGGACCTGTTCATCTCGATGGGCTTCGCCGTGTTGGGCGGCCCGGAAGTCGAGACTGAATACAATAATTTCGATGCGCTCAACATTCCGGCCGACCATCCCGCCCGCGACATGCAGGACACTTTCTGGCTGGCGGACGGTAACTTGCTGCGCACGCACACTTCGCCGGTGCAGGTACGCGGGATGCAGCGTTTCGGCCCGCCGTTGCGCATGATCGCCCCCGGCCGCGTGTTCCGCAACGAGGCCGTGGACGCCTCGCACGAGCACACCTTCTATCAGGTGGAGGGGATGATTGTGGACCGCGTGGTTTCGGTGGCGCACCTGATCTATTTCATGAAAACCATGCTCAGCCACATCATGGGACGCGATGTGACGGTGCGCTTGCGTCCGGGCTTCTTTCCCTTCGTCGAGCCGGGCTTCGAGCTCGACATCCAATGTTTCATCTGCGGCGGCGCGGGCTGCCCGGTGTGCAAGCAGAGCGGCTGGGTGGAGCAGATGGGGTGCGGCCTGGTGCATCCCAACGTGCTGCGCATGAGCGGCATCGACCCGGAAGAGTGGAACGGCTTCGCCTTCGGCCTGGGCCTCACGCGCCTGGCCATGATGCGTTACTCGATCGACGACGTCCGCCTGCTGCAAAGCGGCGATTTGAGGTTTCTGAACCAGTTTTAGCAGCCGGTCTCCGGACCTGGCCTTGATTGAGGTCTTGCGTTGAACTTTTCATACAACTGGCTTTGCGAACTTGTTGAGGGGGGCATCGGCGCTCCTGCGGAGATCGGCCGCCTGATCACAATGAAGACGGCCGAGTGCGAGGGCGTCCACGAGGTGGGCGGGCACCTGGCGCGGGTGGTTGCGGCGCGGGTAGTGAGCGCGGAGCCGATCCCCGGCAGCCACAACCTGAAGGCGTCGATTGACGCTGGGCAGCTCGGCATACAAACCGTGGTTTGCGGCGCGCCCAATTGCCGAGCGGGCATCACAACCGCCTACGTGCCCGCGGGGACCAGCCTGGGCGGCCGCGAGATCGGCCGGATCGCCATCGACGGCATAGACAGCGCCGGCATGCTGGCCAGTGGCGCCGAACTGGGCATCAACCGCGACGCGGCCGGAATCCTGGAGTTCGAAGCGGCGCCCGGCGCGCCCATCCCGGGCTGCGCTCCGGACAGCGTCATCGAGATCGACAACAAGTCGCTGACCCACCGTCCCGATCTGTGGGGCCATTACGGCATGGCGCGCGAAGTGGCCGCCATCCTGCGCCGCACGCTGCGCGACCCGGTCAGAATGGAGCTGGCGCCGGCCGGCCCGTCGCCGATCGCCGTGGCCATCGAAAACCTCGACCTGTGCCCGCGTTACAGCGCGCTGGTTTTCGAGAACGTGAGCGTGCGGCCCAGCCCGCCCTGGCTGCAATACCGGCTGGAAGCGATCGGCCTCAACCCGATCAACAACATCGTCGACGTCACCAACTTCATCCTGGCCGAGATCGCGCAGCCCATGCACGCCTTCGACCGCGATCTGCTGCACGGCGGCACGATTTACATCCGGCCCGCGCCGGAGGGCGCGCTGTTCGTCGCGCTTAACGAGGAAGCCTACACGCTCGACGCGACCAACCTGGTGATTGCCGACGCGCGCGGCCCCATCGCGCTGGCCGGGGTGATCGGCGGCCTGGATAGCGCCATTAACGAGCGCACCACGCGCATCGTTCTCGAAAGCGCCTGTTTCTCGGCCTCCAGCGTGCGCAAAACCAGCTCCAAGCTGAAGCTGCGCACCGACGCTTCGGTCCGCTTCGAAAAGGCGCAGGACCCGGCCAACACCCTGCGCGGCCTGGCCCGCGCGGTGGAACTGCTGACGGAGGTTTCGCCGGGCATACGGATCGTGGGCGGAGTCGCCGACCAGCGGAAGGATATCCCCGCGCCTCCGCCGATCATGCTGCCCTTGGATTGGCTGCCCATGAAGCTGGGCCGGCCCGTCGAGCCGGAAACGGTGCGCGACATTCTGGAGCGGCTCGCGTTCGGCGTTTCCCAGGCCGCGCCCAAGGTCTTTTCGGTTTCCGTGCCGAGTTGGCGCGCCACCAAGGACGTCTCGCTCAAGGAAGACCTGGTGGAAGAGGTGGGGCGGATGGTGGGCTACGATTCCATCGCGCCGCAGGCTCCGGCCACGCCCCTGACGCCGCCGCCCGACGACGAAGAGCGCGTCTACCATCGCGCGGTTCGCTCGCTGGTGGCCGCGCGGGGCTACACCGAAGTGCACAACTACTCTTTCCTGAGCGACGAGCAGGCCGCGGCGCTGGGCTTCGACCCGGCCGCGCATGTGCGCGTGGCGAATCCCATCGCCGCCGATCAGAACCTGATGCGGCTAAGCCTGCTGCCCGGCATCTACCGCAACATTCTGGACAACGCGCGCCACTTCGAGAGTTTTCGCCTGTTCGAGATCGGGCGCGAGATCCATAAGCGGGAAGCCGGGCTGCCCGACGAAATCCCGCATCTGGCGGTCGCGCTGTATCGCCGCGAGGACGGAGCGGCCGGCCTGGGTGAGTTGAAGCGGGTGGCCGAGTGCCTGATGCCCGGCTCCGAGGTCCGGCCCGCCGAGGCGCGCCCGTTCGAGCATCCGGCGCGGGCGGCGGAAGTCCTCTGGCGCGAGCGTGTGGTGGGGCGCCTGTTCGAATTCCACCCCGCGAAGGTGACCGGCCGGGCGGCGGTGCTGGACCTGGATTTGCGGCTGGTCCAGAGCCTGCGGCCGCGCGAGAAAGGCTATCGACCCATCCGGCGCTTCCCTTCCAGCGCGTTCGATCTTTCGGTGCTGGCCGGAATGCGCGAGCTGGTGGGCGACCTACAGAAGCGGCTGGTGCAGGCCGCCGGGCCGCTGCTCGAAGCGATCGAGTTCCAGCGGCAGTACTCGGGCCCGCCGATTCCCGAGGGGCGCCAAAGCGTCTCGTTCCGCCTGACGGTGGCGGCCGGCGATCACACGCTCTCGCTCGAGGAGATCGGCGCCATCCGCAGCCGCATCATCGAGGATTTGGAGCGGCAGGGCTACGAACTGCGGGTGTAGCGGCTAGCGCCGCTTGCCGGAGAGGTCGAGGGAGGTCAGGGAGGCGGGCCGGGGCTCGACCCAGCAGCCCTGAACCACGCCGAAGGCCGACCAGGCGGACCAGATCAGGAATCCTTTCCAGATCTGCTCGGGGTCCTGGGCCAGCCAGGCGAAGACCAGGCCGACGACCACTCCAAGGGAAAGCGCGGCGCCGTAAGCCAGCCATCCCGAGACGCCATGGCCGCGCGCCGACTTGCCCAGCAGATAGCCGCAAACAATGGCCGCGGGCCACTGCAGCACGTCCAGCACCGTTACCCACATCGGACCTATGATACACCGGCGGGACGCGCTATACTAGCACCTCGGCCGCATGGCGCGCGGCATCGAACCTATGAAAAACTACCTGGCTGTAGACCTCGGCGCGGAGAGCGGCCGCGTCATGCTCGGCTCGCTTTCCGCCGGCTCACTGGCGCTCGAAGAGCTGCACCGCTTTCCGAACAATCCGGTGCGACTGCCCACCGGCTTGTATTGGGACGCCTTCCGGCTGTTCCACGAAATCCAGCAGGGGCTGGCGGTGGCGGGCCGCGAGCGCCAGCTCTCCGTGGATGGCATCGGCGTGGACACCTGGGGCGTGGATTTCGGCCTGCTGGCTGGCGACGGCGCGCTGGTGGACAACCCGCGCCACTACCGCGACGCGCGCAACAACGGCATGCTGGAGCGGACCTTCGCGGTGGCGCCGCGCGAGGAGGTCTTCGCAAACACCGGCATCCAGTTCATGCAGTTCAACTCGCTGTACCAACTGTATGCCATCCAACTGGCGGCGCCGCAGGTTCTCGAGGTCGCGGAACGCCTGCTGTTCATGCCCGACCTGTTCACCTACTGGCTCTCGGGCGCGCAGGTATCCGAGCTGAGCATCGCCAGCACTTCGCAGTTCTACAACCCGCGCGAGAAGCGCTGGGCCACGGAGCTGTTCGCCAAACTGGGTCTTCCCGAAAAGATCCTGGCCGATATCGTGCCGCCGGGAACTTTGCTGGGGACGCTGCTGCCGCACGTCGCGGAGGCCGCCGGCCTGAAGTTTGCGCCGGTTTACGCCACCTGCGGCCACGATACCGCCTCGGCGGTCGCGGCGGTGCCGGCGGCGGGAGACGATTGGGTCTACATCAGTTCGGGCACCTGGTCGTTGATGGGCGTCGAGCTGGACGCCCCGGTCATTAACGAAGGCTCGCTGGCGCTGAACTTCACCAACGAGATCGGCGTGAACGGCTCAATCCGCTTTCTCAAGAACATCGCGGGGCTCTGGCTCTTGCAGGAGTGCCGGCGCGCCTGGGCGCTGGCGGGCCGGGAGTATAGCTACGCCGAGCTGGCCGAGATGGCTTCCCAAGCCCGGCCCTTTGCCGCCGTGATCGATCCGGACGCCTTCCTCGAACCGGGCGGCATGCCCGAGAAGATCGCGGCTTTCTGCGCTTCCCACGGCCAGGCCGCTCCGCAGGGCCCGGCGGAAATGAGCCGCACCATTCTGGAGAGCCTGGCGCTGCGCTACCGGCAAGTGCTGGAGAGCCTGGAATCGTTGCTGGGACGCCCGCTCAAGACCATCCACATTGTGGGCGGCGGCTCGCGCAACCAGGTGCTCAACCAGTTTGTGGCGGATTCGACGGGACGAACCGTAGTGGCCGGGCCGACCGAAGCGACGGCCTTGGGCAACCTGCTCGTGCAGGCCCTCGGCTCGGGCGAATTCTCGAGTCTGGCCGAGGGGCGCCAACTGATCGCCCGCTCGTTCCCGCTCACCACGGTCGAGCCGCAACCCAGCTCCGGCTGGGACCAAGCCTACGCCCGCTTTTGCGCATTGAAATAGCGCTCGGATAGCGCCGGCGTTACTGGGGCAGCAGAATCACTAGTTCCAGGTTCGGATTGGGGAAGTCCCCGGGTACGTAAGCCGCCAGGTTGCGGGAACGCACCACCGCATCCCAGGCCACTCCCGACTGGTTCAGGCTGAAGTACTGATAGTTGAGCTTGACGGGGATGGAACTGGGAGGGCGCGCTACGTGCGTCAGTTGCATGCCGGGCAGGGCCTGGCGCACCAGATGCTCGATGTGGGTCGCCGAGCACACCTTGATCAGCGTGGGCGTTTTGCCGATCAGATCCCCCTCGTTCATCTCGGCGCTGACGGCCAGGTACATGCGGGTGTTGCGCAGGTACTTGTCCTCCGAGATGGCGGTGGCGTAAATGGAGGGCTGCACCAGCTTGAGGGGCAGGGAAACGAAGTTCGAGGGCACCACGGTCTCCAGCAGGAAGCGCAGCTTCTCGTCCAGGTCGGTGAAACAGGCCTGAAGATCCTCGTGATCGTAAGTCGGCAGGTCGCGCGGGTGGATTTTGAGGGAAAACGTGGTGAGGGCCCCGGCGAGGGACAGCATTACCGCGAAAAGCTGCTCGGGATGCCCCTTGCAGGTCTCGAAGATGTGGCGGAACAGCGGGAAATGCGTGTTGACCGTGTACAGGAGCCAGAAGTTGGCGATGTCGGAAGCCGTGAAGTCGGCCAGGCTCTGGTTCTTCTGCCGGCGCAGGCCGGCCAGCAGGCTGCTCTTGGCGGAGAGGATCTCCACCAGGCGCCGGCAGATCGACACCAGGTAATCGCTGGCCGCGATGTCCAGCAAGGGCGGTACAAAGTGGGGGTCCAGTTGCAGGGTTCCGGCCGGGGTGCGGTTCACCCGGGCGATGCGCAGGCTGGAGACGCCCTGCCGGCTGTCGCCCTCCACCAGGAGGCGGAAGTTCTTCTGGGCCATCTGGATAGGCTTCTCGGAGGCGCCGGAATTCTCGTCGCGGACCAGGGCGATCTCGGCCAGGTAACGGGTGTCCGCGTTCTGACGGGCCACCGAGACGTTCAGGCCGCGCTCGCGATAGTGGGGGACCGCCAGGTACACGTCCAGGGTGTTTTGATCGGCTTCGAAGCAGGGCGCCACCATCTTGGGCGGGGGGGCGGCGTCGGCGTCCGGGATGTCGAACGGCATGCCGTCCGCGAACAGGCCCGCTGCGCTCGAGATCGCGACGGCGCCCCCGGCCAGCGCTTCCTGGTTGAGGCTCAAGCGGGTGAATCCCCATGGCCGGTAGTTCAAGGAGGTCAGGCTGAATTCCAGCGTGCTCTCCATGAACCGGTCCTGGATCTGCATGTGCTGCGGTGTGAGGAAGGTTCCCTTCGACCAGATCACCGGCTGCAATCGCTTCATAGCAATTCAAAGTAGCAGGAATGGAGGGGCGCGTAAAGGGCGCGGCGTGGCCGCCCCGGCTGCCGCGGGTCCAGGGGGGGCCGGGGCGCGTAAGGCGCGCGGCGCTCCGCGGCGGCGGCTGCCGCACGCCCCCCGGGGCTGGAGGAAAGGCGCCTTGGCCCCGGCGATTGAAAAAAGGCGCCGTTTGAGGCACAATGGCTCTGGCTAGCAGATTCGAAGTTTGGTAGAGTAGATCCACGCATGGGTTCGTAGGAGGGACCCTTGCTCCACCAGAAGGGATTCAAATGGCAAGAGAAAGCATTCACAAGAAACTCGGAAGAGTCAGACCTCCGCGCGTGCACATAACCTACGATGTCGAGGTTGGCGACGCCATTGAAGTCAAGGAACTGCCGTTCGTGATGGGCGTCCTGTCCGACCTTACCGGACAACCCGAAGAACCGCTTCCCAGGCTGAAAGACCGGAAGTTCGTCGAAGTGAATCCGGACAACTTCGACAGCGTCCTGGAAGGCATGAAACCCCACTTGTCGTATTCGGTGGAGAACAAGATCTCCGAAGATCCGGATGCGGGCCAGATCAAGGTCGACCTGCACTTCAAGAGCCTGCAGGACTTCGAGCCCGAGCAGGTGGCGCGGCAGGTGAAGCCGCTGCGCGAGCTGCTGGATCTGCGCACCCGTCTCTCCGACCTGCGCGGCACGCTTCAGACCAACGATAAGCTGGACGAGCTGCTGCAGGAGGCGGTCCAGAACTCGGACAAGATGGACAAGCTGAAGGGCGAGATCGAAGGCGGAAAGGGAGGCCCCAATGGCTGATCCACTAGCATCCGCCGCGCCCAAGCAGGCCCAGGCCCAGGAGCAAGTCCAGGAACTGGGGCTGCTGGACCAGATCGTCGAACAGAGCAAGCTGGCCGTGGATCCCGCCACCCGGGAGCGGGGCAAGAACCTGGTGAAGGAATTCGTCAGCCAGGTGCTCGAGGGCTCCATGACGGTGTCGCGCGATACCGAGGCCATGATCAACGCCCGCATCGCGCAGATCGACCATCTGCTCTCCATCCAGTTGAACGAAATCCTGCATCATCCCAGCTTCCAGAAGCTGGAAGCGTCCTGGCGCGGGCTGAAGTACATGATGGACCAGTCGGAGACCAGCGTCATGCTGAAGATCCGGGTCCTGAACTGCTCCAAGAAAGAGCTGCTGCGGGATCTGCAAAGGGCCCCCGAGTTCGACCAGAGCGCGGCCTTCAAGAAGATCTACGAAGAAGAGTTCGGCGTCTTCGGCGGCGAGCCGATCGGCGCGGTGATCGGCGATTTCGAATTCGGCAAGCATCCGGAGGACCTGGAGCTGCTGGAGAAGATGTCGCAGGTGGCCGCGGCCGCGCACGCTCCCTTCCTGACCGCCGCCTCGGCCAGCCTGCTGAACATGGACAGCTTCACCAACCTGGATCAGCCCCGCGACCTGGCCAAGATCTTCGACACCACCGAGTACGCCAAGTGGAAGTCGTTCCGCCAGAGCGAGGACTCGCGCTACGTCGGCCTGTGCCTGCCGCGCGTGCTGATGCGTTTGCCCTACGGCAAGGAGACCGTCGAGGTGGATGGTTTCAACTACGAAGAGGGCGTGGACGGAACGGACCACTCCAAGTATCTGTGGGGGAACGCGGCCTGGGCGCTGGGCGCCCGGCTGACTCAATCGTTCTCCCTGTATGGCTGGTGCGCTTCCATCCGCGGCGTCGAGGGCGGCGGGCTGGTGGAGGGCTTGCCGGCGCACACCTTCCGTACCGACGAGGGCGACATCGCCTTGAAGTGCCCCACCGAGATCGCCATCACCGACCGCCGGGAGAAGGAACTGGCCGACCTCGGCCTGGTTCCGCTGGTGCATTGCAAAGGGACCGATTACGCGGCCTTCTTCAGCGTGCAATCCGCTCAGAAGCCCAAGATGTACGACAAGGAATCGGCCAACGCCAATGCCCGGCTCGCGGCCCAGTTGCCTTACATGCTGGCCATCTGCCGTTTCGCGCATTACATGAAGACCATCATGCGCGACAAGATCGGCAGTTTCATGTCCCGCGGCGATTGCGAGCGGTTCCTGAACCGCTGGATCATGCAGTACGTCACCGAGGACGACAATGCCGCTCCGGCCACCAAAGCGCAGTTTCCGCTGCGGGAAGCCAGGGTGGAAGTCGCCGAGGTCAAGGGCAAGCCGGGGTGCTATAAAGCGATAGCGTTTCTCCGGCCGCACTTCCAGTTGGATGAGCTGACCGTGTCCCTGCGCCTGGTGGCGGAGCTGCCGGCATCCGCCAGAGGGTGAAGCGGGGCGCCGCTTTTTGGGGTTGGCGGCCGGCGGGGCAGGCTGTTGGGCCCGCCCCGCCCGCGGCCCCGGACGAGTGGCCGAAGATTTCGGTCCGGTGCGTTTATCGGGCCGTGAACAAGAGGGTATGATTCTCAAACGGTAATAGGAGGCGTTGCAAGATGGCTTTAGTTGACTATTTCCTCAAGATCGACGGGATCCAGGGCGAGAGTAACGACAGTAAGCACAAGAACGAAATCGAGATCGAGTCCTTCACCTGGGGCGAGCATCAGACCGCTACCGCATCGCACGGGAGCGGCTTGGGCGGCGGCCGTGTGCAGATGCAGGACTTCCATTTCGTGATGCGGATAAACAAGTCCAGCCCGAAACTGATGCTGGCTTGCGCCACCGGCGAGCATATCAAGAATGCGGTCCTGACCTGCCGCAAGGCCGGCAAGGAGCAGCAAGAGTACCTCAAGGTCACTTTCAGCGACATGATGGTCGCCAGCTATAACTGCAACGGCACCGGCGCGGCGGATGTGATCCCCATGGATCAAATCTCGCTGAACTTCACCAAGGTGGAGATGGAGTACAAGGAGCAGAAGCCCGACGGTTCGGTGGGCGGCGCGATCAAGTCCTTCTACGACATGAAGCAGCAGGTCAGCGGGTAAAACGCAAACTGCTTGTAGCTGGTAGCTCGTGGCGTGCCGTTGACGCGTTGGTGGTGTGCCACGAACTGGCGACGCGCCACGGGCTGCCCAGCGCAGGCGATTCGAAAGGCTTTCCCCATGAATGCTACGGAACTGTTTCGGGCGGGAAAGCTCAAGGAGGCTGTGCAGGCGGTAAGCGCCGAGCTTCGGGATCGTCCCGACGACGCCAAGCGCCGCACCTTTCTCTTTGAGCTGTTGTGTTTTGCCGGGGATTTCGACCGCGCCGAGAAGCACCTGCACCTGCTTTCGGAGGGCGGACCCAACAAGGAGATGGGCGCCCTGCTGTACCGCGGCGTGCTGGCGGCCGAACGCGCCCGCCAGGAGACCTTTCTCAAGCGCGAGTACCCGGCCCAACCGGAGAAGTTGCCCCCTTTCACCGGGACGCTGAATGGGCAACCCTTCGAGTCGCTGGAGGACGCGGATCCGCGCATCGGCGCGCGGATCGAGACCTTCGCCGCGGGCACCTATTTGTGGATCCCGCTGGCGCACATCGCTTCCATCGAGATTGCCCCTCCGCGCCGCCTGCGCGATCTGCTTTGGATTCCCGCCATGGTGCGCACCGGGCCGGGATTCAAGGGAACGGAACTCGGCGAGGTGCTCATTCCGGCGCTTTCTCCGCTCTCCTGGCGCCATGCCGACGACGAGGTGCGGCTGGGCCGCGCCACCGTGTGGGAGGAGTCCGAGGAGGGAGAGGAGATTCCGTTCGGGCAGAAACTGTGGGCGGTGGACGGCGAGGAGATTCCGCTGCTGGAAGTCCGCAGCGTGCAAATCGCCGCGCAGCCGCAGGCTTCCGCCGAGGGAGTAGGATAACGTTCCCGCCTGGTCCGGATTGACGACATGCCACTGCGCGACGACTTGCTGAACCCGATTCCCGGGCCGAATCCGAGCGGGGAGAGCCTGCGCTACGCCCCGGTGTTCGACCAGATCAAGGAGGCCCGGCGCGAGGAAGAGGAAATCAGCCAGGGGGAGTGGCAGACGGCCATCAAGAAGGCCGACTGGCCCCTGGTGATCAAGCTGTGCGGCGAGGCCATCGCTAAGAAAAGCAAGGACTTGCAAGTCGCCGCCTGGCTGGTCGAGGCGCTGGTGCGGCGGGATGGCTTCGCGGGCCTGAACGAGGGGCTAACTCTGATCCAGGGCCTGCTCGAGAAGTTCTGGGACACTCTGTATCCGGAACTGGAAGATGGGGATGCGGAGCTGCGGGCCGCGCCGCTCGAGTGGATCGGCTCCCGCCTGGACGGGCCGCTCCGGAAAGTGCCGCTGACCGGCAACGGGCTGGACTGGCAGAACTACAAGGAATCGCGGACCGTGCCCTCGGAGGCCGACGCGGAGAGCAGCGAGTCCAAGCAGCAGGCCCGCGCCGACGCGATCGCCGATGGCAAGCTGACGCCGGAGGCCTTCGACCAGGGCTTCGACGCTACCCCGAAAGCCACTTACGAAGCCTGGATGGGGCAAGTGGACGCCAGCCTGGAGTCGCAGGAGCGTTTAAAACAGTTGTGCGAGGAGAAGTTCGGCGACCTCGCGCCAACCTTCCGGGGCCTGCGCACGACCCTCGAAGAGCTCCGCCAGACCCTGCACGTCTTTCTGGCCAGGAAGCGCGAGCAGGAGGCCGGAGGGGAGGAACCGGAGCGGGCCGCCGGGCCGGAGGCTCCGGGCGCGGGAAGTTACGCCGAGAGCGCCGCCGCACCGGCCCGGGCGCCCGCCAGGCCGGCGGCGAAGATGGCTCTGGCAGCCGAGCCCGCCGACCGCGACGACGCCCTCGAGCGCGTGCTGGTGGCCGCGCGCTGGTTCCGGCAGAACGATTCCTATAGCCCCGTGCCCTACCTGCTGGTGCGCGGGCTGCGTTGGGGGGAATTGCGCGCCGGCGGGACCGATGTGGATCCCACGCTGCTCGAAGCGCCGCCTACCCAGACCCGGCAGGATTTGAAGCGCCTCTCCTACGAGGGGGATTGGACGCAAGTGCTGGAGATCGCCGAGACGGCGGCGGGAACCCCCTGCGGACGAGGCTGGCTGGACTTGCAGCGCTATGCCGTGCGGGCCTGCATGGAGCTCGGCTACGAGGCGGCCGCCAGGGCCGTCGTTTCCGGATTGCGGGGGCTGCTGGCGGATTATCCGCAACTGGCGGACCTCTCGCTGATGGACGACACGCCCACCGCCAATGCCGAGACCAAGGCTTGGCTCAAGGAGCAGTTGGAAGCCGCGGCGCCCGCGCCGCAGGGGGATCTTCCGGCGGCAGCTGCAAAGGTCGAAGAGGAACCGGCGGAGGGGAAACCGCCCGACGCCTATGACATGGCGCTGGAGGCCGCCCGATCGGGCCGCGCGCAGGAGGCCATCGAGATTATGGCTAACGAAGCGGCGCAGGAAAGCTCCGGGCGCGGCCGCTTCCGCCGCCGCGTGCAGTTGGCGCAAATCTGCCTGGGGGCCGGGCGGGCCGAGCTGGCGGCGCCCATCCTGCAGGATTTGGCCGGGGAAATCGAGCGGCGCAACCTGGAGGCATGGGAACAGGCGGATATGCTCTCCCATCCCCTGGCGCTGCTGTTGCGGTGCCTGGCCAAGCTGGACGCCGGCGCGGAGGAGCGGCAGAAGCTGTACGCCCGCATCTGCCGTCTGGATCCCCTCCAGGCGCTCTCCATCAAAAAGTAGCCTATGGCACGCTATGAGCCGGATCCCAACGTCACGCTTTCCGTTCTGGACCGGCTGGTGGACATGGATCCCTACAACCGCTCCGACCCGCCGCTGGGCCGCGCGAATTCGCTGCGCCAGTTGAAGGCCAGCCTGCGCCGGGATCTGGAATGGCTGCTGAACACGCGCCGGAGGCCGGACGCCATCACCGAGGGTTCCACCGAGTTGAGCCGCTCCCTGTTCAACTATGGGTTGCCCGATCTCACCTCGCTGGGGGTGCACTCGGTCCACGATCAGAACCGGCTGTTGTGGATGCTGGAGACGGCGGTGACATACTTCGAGCCGCGTCTCATGGGAGTGCGCGTGACGCTGGAGCCGGTGCCCGGCACGGCGCGCATGCTTCGGTTTCAGATTCAGGGCATGCTCAAGATGGATCCCGCGCCCGAGCGGGTGTCCTTCGACACGGTGCTGGAGCTGACCAAGGGGGAGTACGCGATCAAGGGAGAGTGAGCCGGCCCCCGGCAGGCCGGCCGGCGGGAGGCGGTTGGCGGGAAACGGTTTTTCATGCGCGACGAGCTGCTGGATTATTACGAGCGCGAGCTGACGTTCCTGCGCCAGATGGGGGCGGAGTTCGCCGAAAAGTACCCCAAGATCGCCTCGCGCCTGCAAATCGAGCCGGACCGCTGCGAAGACCCGCACGTCGAGCGCATGATCGAGGCCTTCGCGTTCCTGGCCGGGCGCGTCCACCTTAAGATCGACGACGAATTCCCCGAGATCACCGAGGCGCTGCTGGGGATTCTCTACCCGCACTACGTCCGGCCCATCCCGCCCATGTCCATCGTGGAGTTCCATCTGGACCCGGAGCAGGGCAAGCTCACCACCGGGTTCAAAGTGCCGCGCGGCTCGCTGTTGTACTCGCGGCCGGTGGAGGGAGTACCCTGCCGGTTCCGGACCTGCTACGAAACCACGCTGTGGCCGGTGAAGGTGGTGGAGGCGCAGTGGAGAAGTCCCGACCGCCTGCAGCCTCCCATCAAGGCGGCCGACGCCGTGGCCGCGCTGCGCATCGAGCTGCGCTGCCAGCCGGAGGTTACTTTCGACAAGCTGGCCATGGGCGCCTGGCGCTTTTACCTGAACGGGGAATCCAACCTGGTCCACGCCTTGTACGAGCTGCTGGCCAACAACTGCGTGCAGATCCTGGCGCGCGACCCGGCGCGTCCGCAGCGCGTGACGGCGTTGCCGCCCGAGGGCATTCGCCCCTGCGGGTTCGCCTCCGAAGAGTCCATGCTGCCCTACTCGCGGCGCTCTTTCGAGGGCTACCGGCTGCTGCAGGAGTATTTCGCCTTTCCCGAGAAGTTCTTCTTCCTCGAGCTGAGCGGCCTGGAGCGGCTCGCCGGCGCCGGCTTCCAGGACCGCGCCGAGCTGATCTTCCTGATCTCGAAATTCGAGCGCGACGACCGGCAGCAGACGCTCGAAGCGGGGGTTTCCGCCAAGACCATCCGGCCCGACTGCGCGCCGGTCGTCAACCTGTTCAATCACACCGCCGAGCCGATTTTGATCGATCAGTTGCGCTACGAGTATCCGGTGGTGCCGGACGTGCGCCGGCGCCACGCCTACGAGATTTTCTCGATCGAGAAGGTGGTGAGCACCAGCCCGCAGAGCCAGGAGGTGACCGAGTTCGAGCCGTTCTACAGCTACCGCCACGCCACCCTGCGCGACAAGAAGCAGACCTTCTGGCACGCCACCAGGCGGCCCTCCGCGCGGCGCGGCGACGAAGGCACCGACGTGTACCTGTCGCTCGTGGACTTGAGCGGGCGCCCCGCCCACGCCAACGTCGAGACCCTCACCGTGCGCTGCCTGTGCACCAGCCGCGATTTGCCTTCCCGCCTGCCCTTCGGAAGCGAGCTGGGAGACTTCGAGCTGGAGGGCATGCCGGCCATCAAGCGCATCCTCACCTTGAAGAAGCCGACCCCCACCCTGCGCGCGCCGGTGGGCCGCGGCGCGCTGTGGCGACTGATCTCGCAGCTCTCGCTGAACTATCTCTCCCTGGTGAGCGAGGGCCAGCACGCTTTGCAGGAAATCCTGCGGCTCTACAATTTCACCGATTCGACCTACCTGGAGAAGCAGATCCAGGGCATCTCGGAGTTGAGCAGCCGCAAGCACTTTGCGCGGGTGATCTCGGAGAACGGCATCGCGTTCGTGCGAGGCACCGAAGTCGATATCCGGTTCGACGAGGAGCAGTTCGTGGGCGGCGGGGTCTACCTGTTCGCCAGCGTGCTCGAGCATTTCCTGGGGCTGTACGTTTCCATGAACAGCTTCAGCCAGCTCATCGCCAGGACCGGCCAGCGGAAAGAGGTAATGAAGAAATGGCCGCCGAGAGCGGGCGAAGCGATCTTGCTCTAGCCCACCGGGCGCTGGAACGCCAGCTCGCCGAAGAACCGTTCTGCTTCGAGTTCTTCCAGGCGGTGCGGCTGGTGGAGCGCATCACGCGCGGCCGCTCGCCGGTGGGTCTGTTCGCCAATCCGCGCGACGAAGTGGCGCGCTTCGGCGCTCACAACACGCTGATCTTCCCGGCCAGCGCCATCCAGTCCCTGGCCTGGCGCGAGCAGGGGCCCCCGTTGATGATTGTAAATTTTATGGGCCTGACCGGCCCCACAGGCGAGCTCCCGCTCTATTACACCCAACTGGTCGGCGAGCGCCTCCGGGCGCACGACCGGTCGCTGAGCGAGTTCCTGGACATTTTCAACCACCGCATCATCTCGCTGTTTTACCAGGCCTGGGAGAAGTACCGTTTCGCGATCGACTACGAGCGCGGCGGGCCGGACAAATTCGCGCACCACCTGCTGGACTTCATCGGTCTGGGGACCGAGGGCCTGGAAAACCGGCAGAAGGTGGCCGATAATTCCCTGGTCTACTACGCGGGCCTGCTGGGGCAGCATCCGCGCTCGGCCCTGGCGCTGCGCCAGTTGCTGGAGGATTACTTCGACGTCCCGGTGGCCATCCAGCAGTTCGCGGGAGCCTGGTACAAGCTGACGCCCGAGATGCAGTGCTGCCTGGATCGGGAGCCTGGCGATAGCGAGCGCGTGGCGGTCGGCGCGGTGGTGGGCGACGAGATCTGGGACGAGCAGACCCGGGTCCGCATTGTGCTGGGTCCCCTCCCTTTGGACCGGTACCTGGATTTCCTGCCCACCGGAACGGCTTTCGAGCCGCTCCGCGCCCTGGCCCGGTTCTTCTCCGGGGACGAGTTGGACTTCGAGGTGCAACTGGTGTTGCAGCGCGACCAGGTCCCCGCCTGCGAGTTGGGCCGGGAAGATGCCGAAGGCCCGCTGTTGGGCTGGGTGAGCTGGGCCAAGTCGGCCCCCCTCGGCCGCGACCCGGGCGACACCCTATTGGAGTTATGATGCAGCAGAGAGTCGGAAAGGTCTTCTATGAGCGTTAACTTGAAATCCTTGATTGGCAAACTCAACGATCCCACGCGCAACGCGCTGGAAGCCGGAGCGGGGCTGTGCGTTTCGCGGACCAACTATGACATCGAGGTGGAACACTACCTCCTGAAGCTGCTGGACCAGACCGACGGCGACCTGGCCAAGATCCTGCGCCACTTTGGCGTGGATGCCTCGCGCCTGGCGGCCGAAGTCACCCGCAGCCTGGACAAGCTCAAGCGCGGCAATGCCCGCACGCCGGCCTTCAGCCCCACGCTGATCAACGTCCTGAAAGAGGCCTGGGCCATCGGCTCCATCGATTACGGTGCCGGGCAGGTGCGCACGGGCTTCACCGTGCTGGCTCTGGCGGCCACCGACGATCTGGCCCGGCTGATGCGGGAAATCAGCCCCAAGGAGTTCGGGAAAATCCAGGTGGAAGTGCTGCGCAAGGACTTTTTGGCCATCGTCGCCGGGTCGCACGAGGACGCCGTCACCGCGACCGCCGAGGAGGCTGCCGCGCCCGCCGCCGGAGGACCCCACAAGGCCGGCGGAAAGACGCCCAACCTGGATCAGTACACCATCGACCTGACCGAGAAGGCCAGAACCGGTAAGCTCGACCCGGTGCTGGGGCGCGATCACGAGGTCCGCCAGATGATCGACATCCTGATGCGCCGGCGCCAGAATAACCCCATTCTCACGGGCGAGGCGGGCGTGGGCAAGAGCGCGGTGGTCGAAGGCTTCGCCCAGCGGGTGGCCAAGGGCGACGTGCCGCCGCCGCTGAAGGGCGTGCTGGTCAAATCGCTGGACCTGGCGCTGTTGCAGGCCGGCGCGGGCGTGAAGGGCGAATTCGAGAACCGGCTGAAGGGGCTGATCGAGGAGGTGAAGTCCTCGCCCACGCCCATCATCCTGTTCATCGACGAGGCGCACACCATGATCGGGGCGGGGGGGCAAGCCGGCCAGAACGATGCCGGCCAACTGCTGAAACCAGCGCTGGCTCGCGGCGAGCTACGCACCATCGCGGCAACAACTTGGAGCGAATACAAGAAGTACTTCGAGAAGGACGCGGCCCTGGCCCGGCGCTTTCAAGTGGTCAAGGTGGACGAGCCCTCCGAGACGGTGTGCAGCGTGATGTTGCGCGGCACCGTGCCGGCCCTCGAGAAGCACCACAAGGTGCGCATTCTGGACGGCGCGGTGAACGCGGCCGTGAAGCTCTCGCACCGCTACCTGGCGGGGCGGCAGCTTCCCGACAAGGCGGTCAGCGTGCTCGATACCGCCTGCGCGCGGCTGGCGCTGGGCCAGAGCGCGGTTCCGCCGGTCATCGAGGACTCCACCCGGGAACTGGAAGACCTGAACGCGCAGGAGAGAATCCTGACCGCCGAGGCCAAACTCGGCGCCGATCACGCCGAGCGGCTGGCGCAGATTGCCGAGCGCAAGGCCAAGATCGAGGCCCGGCTGGGCGAACTGCAAGCCCGTTTCGACAAGGAGATCGGCCTGGTGACGCGCATCCGCGAGCTGCGCACCCAGATCGAGACCGGCGTGGCCCCGGCCGCCGCGCAGGCGTCCTCCGGCGATGGCGCCGCGGCGGCCCAACCGGTGAGCGCCTATGCCAGCCCGCGCGCCGAGCTCGACCAGTTGAATCTGGAACTGACCATGCTCCAGGGCGAGAACCCGCTGGTGGGAGTTTGCGTGGACGACAACGTGGTCGGCGAGGTGATTTCCGGCTGGACGGGCATTCCGGTCGGAAAGATGGTTAAGGACGAGATCCAGAGCGTCCTGCAGCTCAACAACATCCTGAACAAGCGGGTCATCGGCCAGGATCACGCGCTGGATCTGATCAGCCAGCGCATCATCACTTCCCGCGCCACCCTGGACGATCCCAACAAGCCGGTGGGCGTGTTCATGCTGGTGGGGCCTTCCGGCGTCGGCAAAACCGAGACCGCCCTGGCGCTCTCCGACCAGCTTTACGGCGGCGAGCGGAACATGATCACCATCAACATGTCGGAGTTCCAGGAGTCGCACACGGTTTCGACCCTGAAGGGATCGCCTCCCGGATACGTGGGCTACGGCGAGGGCGGCGTGCTCACGGAAGCGGTGCGGCGGCGTCCCTACTCGGTGGTGTTGCTGGACGAGGTCGAGAAGGCCCATCCGGACGTGCTCGAGCTCTTCTACCAGGTCTTCGATAAGGGCAATATGGAAGACGGCGAGGGGCGCGAGATCGACTTCAAGAACAACATCATCATTCTGACCACAAATGCTGCAACAGATACCTTTATGAAGCTTTGCGCCGACCCGGAGACCATGCCTTCTCCGGAAGCCCTGGTGAAGGCGCTCAAGCCCGAGCTCAACAAGGTATTCAAGCCGGCGTTCCTGGGCCGCATGGTGATCATTCCCTACTATCCGATCCGAGACGAGAACCTGAAGAAGATCGTGGTGCTCAAGCTGGGCAAGATCCGCAAGCGCCTGATGGAGAACCACAAAATCGAACTGATCTACGGCGACGACCTGATTAGCGAAGTGGCCAGCCGCTGCACGGAAGTCGAGAGCGGCGCCCGCAACGTGGACAACATCCTCACCAACACGCTGCTGCCGGAGGTTTCGCGGCAGTTGCTGGGCTGGATGGCCGAGGGGCAGAAGGTGGCCGGAATCAAGGTCAGCGTGGGCCCCGAAGGTTCGTTCGTTTACGAGACGGTATGCCCCCCGCCGCAAGAATAACCGATCCGGTTTCGCATCCGCTGCCGCCGCTGTTGACCCCCGGGCCGGGCAGCCCGAATTGTATGATCGGGTTCCTGCCCGCCTGGCGGGGTATTCCGCTGGCCGCGGTGGCGGCGCTTCAGGCCGCCAAGGCGACCGCGGATGCGGCCATCCAGACGGCGGAAGCGGCCACCGTGGCGGCGGCCGGCACGCCCGGCGCTCCAGCCGCCTACGCCGCCGAGCAGGCCACCAAGACTGCGGCTCTTTCGGCGATGTCCAGCGCCATCTCGGGAGCCTCCGCCGGCGCCGACATCCATATGTGCGCCACGCCGGTGCCGGTGCCCCCGCACGGGCCCGGCGTGGACGTCACCGGCAGCGCCACCGTGATGATTAATAACCTGCCGGCCGGGCGGCAGGGCGACACCATACTGGAAGCCATCGGGCCGCCCAACACGATCGCCATGGGATGCCCGACGGTCGTCATTGGAGGGTAGTGAGATGCCCTGGACTCAAGAGAAGCGCTTCCTGAATCTGGACACCCCGCTGGGCGAAAGCAAGCTCCTGTTGCGCTCCTTCACGGGCACCGAAGGGATGTCGCAGCTCTTCCGCTTTCGCCTGGATATGCTCTCGGAAGACCCCGCCATCAGCTTCGACAGCATGGTCGGGCAGAACGTCAGCTTCTCGGTCCGCCTGATGGATACCAGCCAGGCCCGGTACTTCAACGGTTGCGTGAGCGATTTCCGGCAATACCCTGGAGAGGAAAGACTTACCAGGTACGAATGCGAAGTCGTCCCGTGGCTCTGGTTCCTCACTCGCGCGGCCGACTGCCGCATCTTCCAGAACATGAAGGTGCCGGATATCGTCGAGAAAGTGTTCCAGGACCTGGGTTTCACGGATTACGACTTCCAGTTGCGTGGCTCCTACGACCCTTGGGAGTACTGCGTCCAATACCGCGAGACTTCCTTCAACTTCGTCTCGCGCTTGCTGGAGCAGGAGGGCATCTTCTACTTCTTCAAGCACGAGAACGGCAAGCACACCATGATTCTGGCCGACTCGCCCGCCGTGTACCAGGCGTGCCCGGGACAGGAACGCGCGATGCTGGTGCGGAACGCCGGTCCTGGAGCGCTCCTGGACGAAGATGTGGTCCAAACATGGTGTTACGAGAACGAGCTGCGCAGCGGGAAATACGCTCACACGGACTACAATTTCGAGACTCCGGGCACGCGGCTGGACGCGGAGGTGACCAGCAACATCAACCAGGGCGGCAATCAGCGTTTCGAGCTTTACGATTATCCGGGGGAATACGAACAGCGCCAACAGGGCGACCAGTGGGTGAAACTCCGCATCGAGGCCGAGGAGGCGGTGCACCCGGTGTGCAGCGGACGCAGCGACTGCCGCAGCTTCGTCTCGGGATACAAGTTCGAGCTGTACGGCCATGAGCGCCGGGACCAGAACGACACCTACGTGCTGACCTCGGTGGCGCACCACGGCGAAGAGGGCGGCTTCTACACCGGCGCCGGCTCGCTCACCGATTCCACCTACCGCAATACCTTCACCTGCATCCAGGCTTCCCTCCCGTTCCGGCCCCCGCGCCTGGCGCCCAAGCACCTGATCAACGGCATCCAGACGGCGGTGGTGGTGGGTCCCTCGGGCGAGGAAATCTACTGCGACAAGTATGGCCGGGTGAAGGTGCAATTCTACTGGGACCGGCTGGGCAAGCTCGACGAGAAAAGCTCCTGCTGGATTCGGGTAGCCTGGCCCTGGGCCGGAAAGGGCTGGGGATTCATCACTATCCCGCGCATTGGCCAGGAGGTGGTGGTGAGCTTCCTGGAGGGCGACCCGGACCGGCCGCTGATCACCGGCAGCGTCTACAATGCCGAGCAGACCGTGCCCTATCCGCTGCCCGACAAGCAGGTGATCAGCACCTGGCGTTCCAGCAGCTCCAAGGGCGGCGGCAATTCCAACGAGCTCCGCTTCGACGATACCAAGGGAAAGGAGCAGGTCTATGTCCACGCGGCCTACGACCACGACATGCTGGTGGACCACGACCGCCATGAAACCATCGTCAACGAGAGCCATCAGCTCGTCAAAGCCAACCAGTTCGAGCGCTGCGAGAAGGACCGGCACATGCGCGTGGTGGGCAACCTGAACGTCCAGGTGGATGAGACCTACTCGATCACCGCCGGCCAGAATTTGCAGGAGAGCGTAAGCCAGAACATGGCCCTCAAAGCGGGCACCGAGATCCACTTGAACGCCGGTACCAACCTGGTCTTCGAGTCGGGGACTACGCTCACCCTGAAGGTGGGCGGCAACTTCATCAATATCAACTCAGGAGGCGTCTTCATCAGCGGCACCATGGTCATGATTAACAGCGGGGGCGCGGCTGGTTCCGGCGCAGGTTCCAACCCTGCGGCCCCCACCGATCCCGCCGAAGTGGCGCCGGGCGCCCCGACCCTTTTGGCCGCCGCACCCCCGGCGGCCGCTGCGCCTGGGTCGAGCGACTTCACCGCACCCGGCAGCATGCTGGGTCAGTCCGCGGACGATGCGCCGGACCCGGGCCCCGGCATGATGTCGCAGGCCTCGGATGAGGGAACGCCGATGTGCGAGGTTTGCCCGTACTGCCAGCAGCAGCCGGGGGTGGATACCAGCCAGTCACAGCCGGACGCTAGCGGCCCGCAGCCGGGGGCGGATAGTAGCCAGCCGCAGCCGGACGCTGGTAGCCCGCAGCCGGGCGTGGATAGTAGCCAGACGGACGCAAGCGCCGCGCAGCAACAGCAGCAACAGGACCAAATGAAACAGTGGCAGCAGCAGCAAGACGCCCAGGCGAAGATCTTCCAAACTCAGCAGGACGCGGCCGCCAACAAAGCGAAGACGCAGGACAAGAGCCTCAAGGCATGGGACGACTTGATACGAGGTTAGCCCTCGCCGGAACGCCGATGAGCGGGGAAATATGGACAAATTCGTCGAAGCCATAAGCCCGATTCTGTTCAAGGACGACGGAGCCACTGTGTTCGCCGTCCTGGATGGCGGCTCCATCCCCGGCCTGCTCGAGAAGCTGCACGGCGCCCCGCGTCTGGAATTCGTGTGCCTGTACGCGGGGCAAATCAAGCCGGAGATGGCCAAGGTGGCGCCGTATCTGGTCCGGCTGGAGCCTAACTCCGAATTCGCGAAGTGGGTGATTGGGGAGGGATGGGGGAAACACTGGGGCGTCTTCGTGGTGGCGCCCGCGGATTTCCTCGCCATGCGCCGCCATTTGCGCCGCTTCCTGATCGTACATACCACCGACGGCAAACCGTTCTACTTCCGCTATTACGACCCGCGCGTGCTGCGGCCCTATCTCCCCACCTGCACCGCCGGGGAACTGGCGGAGTTTTTCGGCCCCGTCCGAACCTGGATCGCGGAGGGAGAAGACCCGCGCGCCCTGCTGCGCTTCAATCTCGCGGCCGGCAAGCTGGTCCCGCACAAAGACGACCTGAAGGTGGAGTAGCGGCCGGCTATGGCTTGTCGCCCGGCTCCAATAGTGCTATTAGTATCCTAGAGACTCCGTAGGAGGAGAGAATGCATCGCTTCCCGATTTTGCCCCTTCTGGCTGCCGTTCTGATGGTATCCGCGGCCGCCCAACAGCCCCCACAGACTCCACAGAACACCCCGAGGAAACGCGTGGCCGTGCTGGACTTCGACTACGCTACCGTAAAAAGCCAGGTGGCGGCGATCTGGGGCACCGACCAGGACGTCGGCAAGGGGATTTCCGACCTGATCGTCGAGAAACTGGTGATGACCGGGAAGTACTCGGTCATCGAGCGCAAGGCCCTGGACAAGGTCCTGGGCGAGCAGAACTTCTCCAACAGCGACCGGGCGGACTCTAATTCCGCCGCCAAGATCGGCCGGATACTGGGCGTGGACGCGATCATCACGGGCAGCATCACCCAGTTCGGGCGGGACGACAAGAGCACCGGGGTCGGCGGCGGCGCCATGAGCAGTGTGACCGGCAGGTTTGGACTGGGCGGCGTCAGGCACAACGAAGCCAAGGCGGTGGTGGGCATCAGCGCGCGCATGATCAACACCGACACGGCGGAGATCATCGCGGTGGCCAAAGGAGTAGGCGAATCCACCCGCAAGGGCACCTCGCTGATCGGCGCCGGCGGCGGCGACATCTCGGCCGGCGCGGGCGGCGGCGTGGCCAGCAAGAACTTCGGCAGCACGATTCTGGGCGAAGCCGTCAACGCGGCCGTGGATCAGCTTTGCGCCCAGTTCGACTCCGAGGCGGCGCAGTTGCCAACCAAGGCCGTGGTCATTGACGGTCTGGTGGCCGATGCCACCGGAAATACGCTGGTTCTCAACGTCGGCAGCCGGATTGGAATCAAGGTGGGCGATCGCCTGGATGTCCGCCGCAAGATCAAGGACGTGCGCGACCCCGCCACCGGCAGGATTCTGCGCAGCATTACGGACAAGGTGGGCGAGGTGGTTATCACCGACGTGGATGAGCAATCGGCGGTGGGTCAATTCACCGGAAGCGCGCCGGCGAAGGTCGGCGACATGGTGCACAACCAGTAAGCGAGGCTCTGTATGGCATTCAATATCGGCGACACAGTCGGAGACTATCAGATCGCCGGCATCCTGGGCTTGGGGGGAATGGGCAAGGTCTACAAGGTGCGCAACACCATCTCCGACCGCACCGAGGCGATGAAAGTGCTGCTCCCCAACCTGGCCGAGGCGCCGGATCTGGAAGAGCGCTTCATGCGCGAAATCAAGGTGCTGGCCAGTCTCAACCATCCCAACATCGCCGGGCTGCACACCGCGCTGCGATCCGATAACCAGCTCCTCATGATCATGGAGTACATCGAGGGGAGCACTCTGGAAGAACGGTTGCGCGAGGGTCCAGTCAGCCTCTGGGAGGCCTCCGACTACATGTCCCAGGCTCTCTCGGCGCTCTCTTACGCCCACGAGCGGGGGGTGGTCCATCGGGACTTCAAGCCGTCCAACGTTATGGTGACGCCGGAGGGCCAGGTGAAGCTGATGGACTTCGGCATCGCCAAGGCCGTGGGCGACCGCCGGCTTACCGCGACCGGCTCCACGCTGGGCTCGCTCTACTACATGTCGCCCGAGCAGGTGAAGGGGGCCGCTACCCTCGACGGCCGCACCGATCTGTATTCCGTGGGAGTCTCCCTCTACGAGATGGTGACGGGTACGCGGCCCTTCAAGGGGGAGAGCGATTATTCCCTCATGGTGGCGCACCTGGACCAGCAGCCGGTGCCTCCCATCCAGTTGGACCCCACCCTGCCGCCCGGCCTGAACGAGGTCATCCTGACCGCGATTCAGAAGGATCCGGAGAACCGCTTCCAGACGGCCGTAGCCTTTCGCACGGCCCTGGAGAGCATAAAGCAGAGCCTGGCGCCGCCCGTCGCGAAGCCCGGTGTGGCCGCCGCGGCTGCTGTGCTGCCAGCGAATGCGCCGACCCAGACCGCCCAGGTCGTCCCACCGCCGATGCCCGCAGCCCAAGCTACGCCCGTTCCGCCGCCCTACGCTACGCCAATTCCGCCGCCAGCCGCTCAGCCGTTCTTCGCCACCCAGGCGCCGCCGCCTTACGCGGCTCCCATTCCGCCGCCGTATGCCCCGCCCGTGCCGCCCTACGCCGCGCCGCCTCCGCCGCAAGCTCGAGCCTCCAGTAGCCATCGCGGACTTTGGATGGCGCTGGGTGGGGCGCTGGTAGTGGCCTTGCTGGTTGTCGCCGCCATCTACCTGCCGGGCTGGTACCGTGCACGCGCGGGGCAGCCCGCTCCGGTGGTGGTCGATCAGCAGAAGCCGGCCGAAGCGGCCCCTCAGCCGCCCGCCGAGCCCGCCACGACCGAGCCCGAGCAGGCGCCCGCCCCGGCCCCCGCACCGGCCCCCGCCCCGGCTGCGCCAGCTCCGCGCCCCTCACCGGCTGTCAAAGCCCGGACCGCATCGCCGGCGCCCGCCGCTCAGCCGCCGGTCCAGGCCACTGAACCCGCGCCGCCGCCTCCTCCGCCGCAGCCGGCGCCGGAGACGCCTCCGGCTCCGCAAGCGGCCCCGCCCAGTCCTCCGCTGGTCGATCAGGTCGCCCTGGATCACGCTACCGAGCGCCTGGGGATGCTCTCCGCTCGCGCCAATGCCGTGCGCGGCACGCTCCAGCGCCTCGAGGAGCAGCAGCGCAAAGAGGGCTATGGCCTGCGCGGGGATATTTCCGCGTCCTGGAAACGCATGGAGCATCTGCTGGACCAGGCCGAGAAAGCCATTCAGGGCCAGGACCTCGGCGCCGCCCGGAGGAATCTGAATCTGGCCGAGCACGAGGCCGACAAACTCGAAAAGTTTCTGGGCCGTTAGAGCGCCGTCGCCGATTCTGTGCGCAAGTATTTCCCGTACGCGGTGCTGCTCGCCGAGTTGCTGGTTTTCTACCGGCAGGTGCTGTTCTATCCCGGCTACGTCTTTCCCTGGGATCTGCGCTATTACCACTATCCGCACGCCTGGTTCATCGCCCAGTCGTTTCGAAACTTCGACTTGCCGCTCTGGGATCCCTTCACTTACTGCGGAAGGCCGTTCCTGGCCAACCTGCAGACCCAGGTGCTTTATCCTCCGCTCGCGCTGCTGATCGTTTTCAGCAACCTGTTGGGCGGCCACCTGCTCTATCTCCTCGAGTGCCATGTCGTCTTGCACATCTTTCTGGGCGGCGTGTTCGCCTACTGGCTGCTGAAGCGGCTGGGCGCGGGCGTTCCCGGAGCGCTGTTGGGCGCCAGCGTGTTTCAATTGGGCGGCTTCTTCCCGGCCCACGTCGAGCACCTGGGCGCCGTCTGCACCGCGGCTTGGATGCCGCTGGCCTGGCTCAGCGTGATCGAGTTGCGCGATAGCCTGCGCTGGCTTCCCGTGCTGGCTCTGGCGCTCGCCATGTCGGTGCTGGCCGGATACACGCCGCTCACCGCGCTGGTGTTCGCTTCGACGCTCGCGCTGGCGATTCTGATGGTGCTCTTCCGGCAGGCCAAGCCGCGTCTGGCGTGGCTCGCTTTAGCTGGCTGCCTGTGGGCGGCGCTGGCCACCGTAGTCCAGTTGTGGCCTTCGATCGAGTTGACCGGGCAGAGCGTGGCGCGCTACCGCACCGACTGGCTGAAATCGGGCGGCGGCCTTCCGCTCCAGAGCCTGGTCTCCCTGTTCTGGCCCAACTTCTACCGGATCTTCGACCTCAGCCGTTATTCCTGGCGCTGGGAAATCACGCACATGTACCTGTACTGCGGCATTCTGGGCCTGGCCCTGGCCGTGGGCGGCGCCAGCCTGCTGCGCCGGAGGAAAGAGACCGCCCTGTTTACGGTTCTGACTTTGGTCTCATTGATCGTCGCCCTGGGCGATTCGACTCCCATCGGCAGCGCGCTCTTCTGGCTGCTGCCTGCCTCCCTCCGCAACGGGATGCACCCGGAGTTCGCCTCGGCCTGCTTCGTTTTGGGCGTCGCGGTGCTGGCGGGACTGGCGGCGGACAGTTTCTTCAGGCTGCGCCCGCTGGCTTGGGCGGCCGTGGCGCTGGTGGTGTTGGATCTGGTCTTGATGGGCTCGGGGCGGCCCATGAATACCACCAGCGAGGCGCAGGAGCCCGGCGTCACGCACTCCAGCTTTCACGGCAGCACGATGGAGCCGCAGCGCCTGCGCATGCTGGTCGACCGCACCTTTCCGCCCGCGCGCATCGACACCCTCGACTCTTCGATCAACTGGGTGGGCGCCGCGCCGCTGCTGGAGATCCCCACGGCCGGCGGGGACGACCAGATGGCGCTGGCCCGCCTGATCCAGGTGCGGCTGACCTTCTGCCAGGGGGAACGCTGGGGCTCTTACTATCAGGTGACCCGGCCGGATTCGCCGGTGCTCGATCTGTTGAACGTTCGCTACCTGTTGTCGGGCCACCCTGTGGAAGGGCTGATCGCCGTTACCCGCCTGCGCAACGACTACGTCTACGAAAAGCCCGGCGTGCTGCCCCGCTTCTTCCTGGTCCACAGAATCCTGGCCGCCCAAAGCATGGACCAGGCCGTCCGTCTGCTGCGCGCGCCCGATTTCGATCCCCGCCGCGAGGCCATCGTCGAAAGCCCGGGGCCAATCGCCGCGTCTCCGGATTCCGCGCCGCCGGGCCAGGTGAAGGTGCTGCGCTACGAGCCGCGCACGGTGCTCCTCGAAGTGGATTCGCCCGCCCCGGCCTACCTGGTGACCTCGGAAGCGCACTACCCCGGTTGGCGCGCTTTCCTCGAGGGCAGGGAAGTCCCCTTCTACTACACGAACGTCGCCTTCCGCGGATTGCCCGTCCCCGCCGGTCGACACCTTATCCTGATGCGCTTCTCCCCGCCCTCGCTGAAACGCCTCGCCGCCCTCAGCGCCGCCGCCTGGCTGGCCGCCTTCGGTTGCCTCTGGATCTCGCGTCGGCGCTCCCATTCCGGTGAGGCGGCGAGCTGATCCTCGGCGCGAAGCTCTCGGCCGGACCCAGCAGCAGGTCGCCGACAGCCTGGGCGTGTCGCAGGCCTACTGGGCGCTTCTCGAAAGCGGCAAGAGGGAGCTTACTGCTCGATTGGCCGGGAGAGTTACCGTCTTGCTGGACCTTCCCCCCACCGGGTTGCCTGTCGGTCGCCATGCTCTGTCGCCAGCTCGCTCCCCGTCCCTGGTTGGGCAACTCGGGGCGCTCGGCTATCCCGGCTTCGCCTATGCGCGGCGCCGAAGGAAGCGCAATCCCGCTGCCGTGCTGGTCTCGGCGCTCCTTGCCAATAACCTTGAGGCCCGCGTCGTAGAGGCGCTACCCTGGCTCGTGCTTCAGTACGCCGGCCTGGATTGGGACTGGGTGATCGCTCAGGCGAAACTCCGTGACCTGCAGAATCGTCTTGGGTTTGTCGTGGGCCTGGCTCGCGAGCTCGCGGCGACTAGGGAGCATGCCGGCCAGAGACGGGCGGTATTGAGCCGGGTCGCCGTCCGGCTGGAGCGTGCCCGGCTGGCCAGAGAGGACACCGTGTGCCAGGAGAGCCTCTCCACCGCCGAAAGAGAGTGGCTGCGGAAAACTCGGCGCCGAGCGGCTGCTCGTCCTGGTCCGGCACTTCCGCCCCGCGCCACTTATGAGATGCGTTCTAGCGCTGCGCCGCTTTTTCGCGCAGGCTTCTTCGCAACTCGGCCACTCCCAGCGCCATGCCACACGTGAGGTTCGCAAGACCAAGGGCCGTGACGCCAACGGCGAGGGAGAACATGCCACCCAGCACCAAAAGCACGGCAACGCCACGGCGGAGAGCTACGGCTACTCTCTGAGACTCGCCCTCATCCGATTTCACCATGTAGTCGAACATACCGCTGGGTCCAGTATATCAAAGCCGCTCGTTCGTCGCGCTCTTCGGCGGTCAAGAGGCTCCGCTACTTCGTCTTCTCCGTCAGCTCCGCCGGCTGCGGCAGCGAAGTCGCGTTCCAGCCGCCCCCCAGCGCCCGGATCAGCAGCACGGAAGCTTCCAGGCGGCGGCGCTCCACACCCACCGCCACGCGTTCGTTTTGCAACCGGATGCTCTGTGCGGTGACCACTTCGAGATAGGTGACCAACCCGCCCTTGTAGCGATTCAGGGAGAGCTTTTCCGACTCGCGTGCCGCCTTCCTGTGTCAGGCAGCGCCAGCCGCAGCGTCGCCCGTCGCCAGCTGGGCACACTCCACCCCCAAGACCCGCCCTGCCAGCACCAGAAGCCGCACGGATTGTCCGATCACTCTTTTGAAGCGCCCCCGCCAACCGTGCAGGGGTTCTGAGGGGCTTCGCCGGATACCACCCACGTTCGTGTCGGACCGTGAGGCGCGGCTCGTCGGTCCCGCGATCAGTACTTGTCCCGCAAGCGCCGCGGAGCAAGAACAACAACGGCCACTGGGTGCTCCGCTGCCACGTCAACCCGCGAACTCCCGCCGAGATAGAAGTATTCTCGCCCGCTCCCCCCGCCGACAGAACTTGAAGCCCACGCTTTCACCACGTACTGCTCGCCAACATAGACGGGAACCTCCGCGGCTCCCTCCAGGGACGTCCCGTCCTTCGAACACCATCGCTGGACGCCGACCAGATTCTCAAGGGAAACTACGGCTCCCGCATATGGGGCACCACCGGGTGCCAGGACTGTCACCCGGAGCGTCGTAGCGGTCCTCTTGGCCGGAAGGGTGAGTCCGATGTCCGCAGTCTCCTGGCCGTCCGTGACGGAGATGTGCGTTGTCGTGGATCGGCGACTGTCCCCCGCGAACACAGTTGGGGGATACGGCTCCATGTCCCGGTACCGTTCCGCATTCACACCAACCACGTATTCACCTCCAGGCAACGGCTCAATGAGGTACTTCCCCGCGCCGTCGGTCGTCCCCGTCCTCAGCGGTCGGGATTCCTGCTCGCCTCTCCTGTCGAGTGCGAACGCTTGAACTGTTACGCCGCCCAACGGCGACCCCGTGTTGCTCCTGACTGTCCCGGAGATTCGGCCGCGAGGCCACATACCCAGGTCCCATACCTGACACGACCTCTCCCCAACGAGGACGCTCCCGGCCGGTTCGGACTTGTCGGGCTCCCATGTGTTCGTTGCCTTGTTCAGCTCAAACCGGCCTGACCAACGGCTGTTGTACTCGGCATCCGGCACAAACCCGCTCTTTGACACCTCGATTTCGTAACGCCCCGGCGCGATGTCCCGGATCTCGTATCCGCCGGACGCATCGGCGAGAACCTGGTATCGAGCGGTTGGGGAAATGGCGACGACTAGAGCGCCTGGCACTCCGTCTTCGTGCGTGTAGGCCCCGCTGCTCCGTAGCACGGCGCCAACCAGCCGAGACGGCCCTCCCTGTGCTTTGCTGCGCAGCGCATCCAGAATGTGCTCGTGACCCTGGAGGGGAAAGGTGTTGCTACATCCTCCGATTCGCAAGCGCACCGGTAACCCGTCCCGTCTCGCGGCGAACACAACGTAACGCTCCCCCGCCTTCAGCCGATAGTAGCAACTCGTTCCAGCTGAGGTGTCGATCTCCACTTCGCGCAAATCTTTGGGCACATTCAGCAGCGATTCCTCAATCAGAACGCGAGCTGGTCCGGTTCCCCATCCTTCGCCGCTATCGACCAGGACGCGCCCCAGGAAGACTACTGTGGATCCGGTCATGTCGGAGCATGGCGTAGCGGTGTTGAGGCACGAACATGCGAATAGCGGTGCCGCCACAACGAGCGCCAAGACGACCAGCCGCATGCCATCATTCTAGGCTTCGCGCCAATCGTCCGCAATACGCGATAGTCCACCGCAGCGGCGCAGCCGAAGGCTGGCACCCGAGGGGCCTTTGTTTGCGCGGGCTGCAATAACGTCCCAGCCGCGCAGGTGCCCGTAGCGCTACTTCGTCTTCTCCGTCAGCTCCGCCGGCTGCGGCAGCGAACTCGCGTTCCAGCCGCCCCCCAGCGCCCGGATCAGCAACACGGAAGCCTCCAGGCGGCGGCGCTCGACGCCCACCGCCACGCGCTCGTTTTGCAACCTGATGCTCTGTGCCGTGACCACTTCGAGGTAGGTCACCAGGCCGCCCTTATACCGATTCAGGGAGAGCTTTTCCGATTCGCGGGCCGCCTCCACCGCGCGCCGCTGGCGCTGGGCCTCGTCTTCGAGAATGCGCAAGCTAGCCAGGTTATCTTCGACCTGCTGGAACGCTGTCAAAACCTGCTGGCGATAATCCGCCACCAATGCGTCATAATTGGCCGTGGATTCCTGGAGCACGGCGCGCCGCCGTCCGGCATCGAACAGCGTCTGCGCGACGGACGGCCCGACGGCCCACAGGCGGCTCGGCCAGTTCAACCAGTTCGTGATCGTGGTGCCTTCCAGACCCACCGCCGCCGAGAGCAGCACTTGCGGATAGAATGCCGCGCGGGCCAGGCCGACCTCGCTGTTTGCCTCGGCCAGGCGCCTTTCCGAGGCGGCGATATCCGGCCGCCGCTCCAGCAGCGCCGAGGGCACGCCGGATTGTATGACGGGCAGAACCATCGCTGCGGTCTTTTCGGCGATCGCGAACCCCTCGGGCGGCTGCCCCGTAAGTACGGCGATGGCATGCTGGTACTGCGCCCGCAGATCGGTGACGTCCACGGCCTGCGCGCCGGTGGCCTCCAGTTGGGTGCGCGCTTCGGCCACTTCAACCCGGCTGGACGCGCCTCCGCGGTACCGGTTTTCCGTAAGATCGAGAGCCTTCTGGTAGGCCGTCACCGCGCTCTCCAGAATGCGCCTTTCTTCGTCCAGGGTTCGCAGATCGAAATAGTCGAGGGCCAGTTCCGCGTGCAGACTCAGGCGCGCATTCTCGAGGTCGGCGGCCGTGGCCTGCGCATTTTGCACGGCGGAGGCCACCAGATTGTGAATGCGGCCCCAAAGATCCGGCTCCCAGGAGGCTTCGGCGCCCAGGTTGAGATCGAAGGAAGCGGCTTCGCTCGCGGGAGGCGGCTCGGGCCGGTTCAGCGATAAGCGCTCCCGCGCGACGGAGGCGCCGCCGGTGACCGTGGGCAGGCGCGCCGAACGCTGTTCCCGAATCGCGGCGCGCGCCTGCCGGAACCGCGCCTCCGCGCTCTTCAGAGTCTGGTTGGAAACGTCAACCTGTGCTTCGAGCGCGTTCAGCTCGGGGTCCTGGAACATTTCCCACCAGCGGCCCTTGGTCCAGGCGTCGGCCGGAGTGGCGGCCTTCCAGTCCTTCGATTCGGCGAACGACTGGGGCGGCTGCTCGGTAAAGACCGGAGGCCCCGCTGCCGCCGGCGTCCGGTATTTCGGACCCACGTTGCAGGCCGCCGCAATCGCCAGCCAGGCCAGCCCCGCTCCAGCCGCCAAGGCGGGTGCAACCTTCCTCATTTCTGCGCTCCCGAGTGGTTCGTCCGGCCAGCGGCCGCCCGTGGCAGAAAGCCGTGCAGCAGCAGCGAGGCCAACCCATCCGCGTAGGCTTGGTTCGGCTTGCCGTGGCGGACCATCAGGAGAAACTGCAGCGGGCCGTACATCGCGTCCAGGACCACGTCGACATCGAAGTCCTCCGGCACTTGCCCTTCGTTCTGGTAGCGCCGCAAAGCCTTTCTGGAGAGCGCCCGCCGCGGCTCGACCCAGTGCGAAACGAACGCCGCCGCCACTTCGGGGTCGTCCTGCGCCGCCGCGATCAGAGCCGCGCGCAACCGCCCGTTGCGGCCCAGCAGAACCTTGGAGAACCGCCGCAATTGCACCCTCACGTACTCCTCGATGGTGGGCACTTCGGGCGGCTCCAGTTCGGGAGCGATGCTCTGGGCGAAGGCGTCGATCAGCACGGCCGCCTTGTTCGGCCACCAGCGGTAGATGGTGGCTTTGCTCGCGCCCGAGCGCTCGGCGATGGCGTCGCAAGTCACGCGCGCAAAGCCGACGGCTTCCAGCAACTCCAGCCCGGCGGCGAGGATCTTCTGGCGGACCGCTTCGTCGCGCGGTCTGCCCTGCGGGCGCGATTGCTCTTCGGGCTCCGCCGTCTTCTCCATCGGGTACACAGGTAGTGTATCATAGAATGAAAACGAAACCGTATCGTTTCGTAGCTGCTCCGCGGCGGCCCAGCGGCCGGCCCGGAAGGACTCCGATCGCATGTGGATAGTTCGACTCGCTCTACGGCGGCCTTACACCTTCATCGTCGTAGCCATCCTCATCCTGCTGCTCAGCCCGGTGGTGATTTCCCGCATGCCCACCGACATCTTTCCGAATATCAATATCCCGGTGGTGGCTGCCTGCTGGAGCTATACGGGATTGAGCCCGCGCGAGTTCGAAGGCCGCATCGTTTCCAGTTACGAGCGCTCGCTGAGCACCACCGTCAACGACATCGAGCACATCGAGTCGCAAACCCTGAGCGGCTCCTCGGTGGTTAAAGTCTTCTTTCACCCCACCGTAAACATCAACACGGCCATCGCGCAGGTCACCGCGATTTCGCAGACCGTGCTCCGCTCCATGCCGCCCGGCATCACGCCGCCGCTGGTCATTCTATACAACGCTTCCACGGTCCCGATCCTGCAGATTTCGCTCTCGAGCCCCACGCTGTCCGAACAGGAATTGGGCGACCTGAGCCTGAATTTCATGCGTTCCCAGTTGGCCACCGTATTCGGCTCTTCCGTGCCCTTCCCTTACGGCGGAAAGATGCCGCAGATCATGGTGGATATCAATCCGGCTCTGCTCCAGTCCAAGGGCCTCTCGCCGCAGGACGTGGTCAACGCGGTGGGGACCCAGAACCTGATCCTTCCGGCCGGGACCTCCAAAATCGGGGCATTCGAATACCAGGTGGACATGAACGGCAGCCCGCAAACCGTCGCCGAATTGGCCGATCTCCCCATCAAGGCGGTGAATGGCGCGACCATTTACCTGCGGGACATCGGGAGCGTGCGGAACGGCTTTGCGCCTCAGACCAATATCGTCCGGCGCGACGGGCGCCGCGGCACGCTGATGATCGTCTACAAGACCGGCAGCGCCTCCACCCTGTCCATCGTCAAAGGTGTTCGCGATCTGGTTCCCGTGATGGCGGCGTCTCTGCCCAAGGACCTCAAGATCGATCTGCTGGCCGACCAATCCATCTTTGTCCGGGCCGCCATCAACGGCGTGGTTCGCGAGGCCATCGTCGCCGCCTGCCTCACCGGCCTCATGATTCTGCTGTTCCTGGGAAGCTGGCGCAGCACCGTCATCATTGCCGTTTCCATACCTCTTTCGATCCTATGCTCGCTGATCGTTCTGTGGGGACTAAACGAGACCATCAACCTGATGACGCTGGGAGGGCTGGCCCTGGCCGTGGGCATTCTGGTGGACGACGCCACCGTGGAGGTCGAGAACATCAACCGCCAGCTCGACATGGGCAAGGAAATGGTAACCGCCATTCTGGACGGCGCCCAGCAGATTGCCGTGCCGGCGTTCGTCTCCACCCTCGCCATCTGCATCGTCTTCCTTCCTATGTTCTTTTTGAACGGCGTGCCGAGATACCTGTTCGTCCCCATGGCGGAGGCGGTGGTCTTCGCCATGCTGGCCTCCTACGGCCTGTCGCGCTCGCTCGTCCCCACCCTCGCCAAGTATCTGTTAAGAGCCGAGCACGGCGCCGCCGCAACCAAGAAACTAAGCTGGAACTTTTTGGCCGCTTTCCAGCAGAGCTTCGAACGGGGGTTCTCGTCGTTTCGCGAAAGCTACTCCGCGATGCTGGCCGCCGCAGTCCGCCAACGGCGCGTATTCCTGCCCGCGTTCCTGATCGCCTGCCTTTCCGTCTTTCTGCTGATCCCGTGGCTGGGCCAGGACTTTTTCCCCAACGTCGATACCGGCCAGATCAAGCTCCACATGCGCGTTCGAACCGGCATGCGCGTCGAGGAGACGGCCCGCTATTGCGACCTGGTGGAGAGTTCGCTCCGCAGGCAGATTCCGCAGCGCGACCTGGAAGGCATCCTGGACAACATCGGTCTGCCCACCAGCACCATCAACATGACCTACAGCAACTCCGCGCCCATCGGCTCCGCGGACGCGGACATTCTGGTCTCGCTGAACGAGAACCACCGGCCCACCGCGGACTATGTGCGGATGCTCCGCCAGTCGCTTCCCCGCGAGTTTCCCGGCACCCTCTTCTCGTTTCCGCCCGCGGACATGGTGGGCCAGATTCTGAACTTCGGATTGCCGGCGCCGATCGACATTCAGGTTGCCGGCCGCGACCTCCAGGCCAACCGGCGGTTCGCGGACGAGCTGCTGAACCGGCTGCGCCACGTGCCCGGCGCCGTTGACCTGCGGGTCCACCAGGCCTTCAATCACCCCAAATTCCACATCGAAGTTGACCGCACCAAGGCGGCTGAAAGCGGCTTTACGCAGCGCGATGTCGCGAACTCCCTGTTGATCTCGCTCAGCGGCAGCCAGCAGACCACGCCTACTTTCTGGCTCAACCCGACGAACGGCGTGAGCTACAACCTGGTTACGCAAACTCCGCAGTACCGCATCCAGTCGCTAGGCGACCTCCGGAGCATTCCCATCACCGCGGCGGGAGCGTCCCAACCGGAGATCCTCGCGGATGTGGCGGCCATCCAGCGTTCCGAAGATCCGGAAGTGGCTTCGCACCGCGACGTGCAGCCGGTCATCGATATTTACGGAGCGGTCCAGGACCGGGACCTGGGCTCCGTGGGCCGCGATATCGAGCGCATCGTGAATTCGATGCGCAAATCGCTGCCGCGCGGCGCCCGCCTTTTCGTGCGCGGCCAACTGGCCACCATGCAAGCCTCCTACGTCAACCTGCTGGGCGGGCTGGTATTCTCGATCGTCCTGGTCTACTTGCTGATCGTGGTGAATTTCCAGTCGTGGCTGGACCCGTTTATCATCATCACCGCGTTGCCCGCCGCCCTCGCCGGCATCGTGCTGTTCCTCTTCGCCACCGGAACCAGGTTGAGCGTTCCGGCGCTCATGGGAGCCATCATGTGTATGGGCGTGGCGACCTCCAACAGTATCCTGATTGTCTCGTTTGCGAAGGAGCGGCTGGAAGCGACGCACGACGCGGCGGCCGCGGCCGTCCAGGCGGGCAAAACGCGGCTGCGCCCGGTCATTATGACGGCGCTGGCCATGATCATCGGAATGGTGCCCATGGCGTTGGGGCTTGGAGAAGGCGGAGAACAGAATGCCCCGCTGGGCCGTGCGGTGATCGGCGGCCTGCTACTCGCCACTATCGCTACCTTGTTTTTCGTGCCGGCAGTTTTCAGCCTCATGCACCGCCATCGCCGTCCACCCCAGGAGGCGCGGTCATAGGAGTATGGTTTCATGAGTGATCTCCAAGCGATACCGCAGTCCGTTCGGCCGGTTCGGAAGTTGCTGCTTGCCGTCGTGCTGCTGGCCGTGGCGGCGGGCCTCGCCGTCCTCGTCTTCCATGGCATCGGAACCCGGGTTCGCGCGGAGGCTGCGCTCGTGCGCGACACGGAGAGCTCCGCGGCCCTGGCAGTCAGCGTCATCCGGCCCAAAGCGGGCGCGCCGGAAGATGAACTGGTTCTTCCCGGCAACATCCAGGCGTTCACCGACACGCCCGTCTATGCCCGCACCAACGGATATCTGAAGCGCTGGTATTTCGATATCGGGGCGCGCGTCAAGTCCGGAGAGTTGCTCGCGGAGATCGAAACCCCGGAAGTCGACCAGCAGTTGCGGCAAGCCCGGGCTCAATTGGAGACCGCGCAAGCCAATTACCAGCTCGCGGCGACCACCGCGGACCGCTGGAAATCTCTGCTCGAATCCGATTCCGTGTCGCACCAGGAGACCGAGGAGAAGGTCGGAGACCTGGCGGCGAAGAAGGCGGCGGAAGACGCAGCCGGCGCGAACGTCAAAAGGCTGGAAGAGATGCAATCCTGGGAACGGATCTACGCTCCCTTCGATGGCGTTATCACGGCGCGCAATATAGACCTCGGCTCCTTGATTAACGCCGGCAGCAACGGCTCGGGAAAGGAGTTGTTTCACATCGCCGCCATCCAGGAAATGCGTGTATATGTGCAGGTGCCGCAGGCCTTCTCGCACGCCGCGCGGCCCGGAACTCCCGCCGAGCTGGCGCTCGCCGAGTTGCCCGGCCGCCGTTTCCGGGGGCGCATCGCCCGCACCTCGAATGCCATCGATCCGGCTTCCCGCACTCTGATGGTCGAAGTGGACGTGGAGAACCCGGATGGCGCGCTGCTGCCGGGGGCTTACGTCCAGGTTCATTTGAAGCTGAGGGCGGCGGACCGCACGTTGACGGTGCCGGTCAATGCGCTCCTGTTCCGCTCGGAGGGCATCGGCGTGGCCGCGGTCCGCGACGGCCGTATCGTGCTGCTCCCCATCACCATCGGCCACGACTACGGCGACGACGTGGAAATCACCTCCGGCGTGAGCGCCGCGGATCAGTTGATCGTCAACCCGCCGGACTCCATCGTCGCCGGCCAGGCCGTGCAAATCGCCGGCCGCGCCCGCTGACCGCAATCCCCACTAAGAATTCGTCAGTCGATAACCATTCCCGTTTTCGGGGACTGCAAGTACGCGCGAGGACATCGTGCCGAGTGCAAGAGGGCGCCCAGAAAAGTGGACAAAGGCACTTTCTGCCGCCGATGAACGCCGATCAACGCAGATAAACAAATCTTGTTCTCGTTTTCTTATCGGCGTTGATCGGCGTTCATCGGCGGCCAGTATTGAATCTGTTGTCTCCTGACAATCCCTAAGCTTTGCCGGTCGACAACTCCGCGTTGGCGGCCATCTCGACCTCTTGCTTGCGCAGATGGTCGTACCAGGTCGTCTTCAGGATGACGGACGCCACCGCGACCACGGCCCCGGCCATTGCGGCGCGCCGGTAATTCTGGATCACGATGTAAATGGGCAGAGCCACCAGCGCCACTTGCCACGAGATGCCTACGGCGATGTTGAACATGTCGCGCCAGAAATCGCGGTTACGCTGAAATGACGGATCCTCCTTCACGACCTTCTTCAGAATCGGGCCCCAGAAGCCCCACGGCCGGACGCGGCGGTAAAAATCCTTCAGGACCGCGTCGTCCTCGGGCGCGGTGAGCAGCGTGCCGGCCAGGCAGCCGATGAGGGAAACCCCGAAAACCAGGGCGAATCCCAACGGGATGCTCACGTTCAAGCTCCGTGCTTGCGCGAAGTCCTGCAAGTCGGGGATTCTGTCCAGGATGGGCGGAATCGTCAGCGACGCCGAGATGCCGATCACCATTCCCCAGAAATATCCGTAACCGTTGAAGCGCCACCAATACCACTTCAAGACGTTGGAGGCGGTGTAGCCGCCCCACAGGCCGGCGCCGATCCAGACGACCACGTCGTTCACGCTGGTCACGTACCAGCCCATCAAGACGCCAATCACGACCACCAGCAGGGAGCTGAGATAGCTCAGCCGGACGTACGTGCGCGGGCTGGCGTTCGGGTTGATGAACCGTTTATAGATGTCGTTGACGAAGTAAGGCGGCGCCGCGTTCACCGTGGCGGCGAAGTTGGACATGTAAGCCGCCAGCAATCCGGCGATCAGGAATCCGAGCAGCCCGGCCGGGACGAAGCGGCCCAGCGCTAGCGGCAGCACCGCCTCGAAATCCATCTTGGTGCCCATGGCGCGGATGTGATCGCTGTAAAACGCCAGCGCCAGAATGGTCAGGCCGGTGATCAGGAAGTAGCGCGGAAAGGTGAGCACCACGTTCACCCAGCCGCTCATCATGGAGGCTTCCCGCGGGTTCTTGCACGACAGCACGCGCTGCATGTCGTAGTTGGGCGCCGGTCCGGCCGCGCTGATGAGGATTCCTTTGAACAGCAGCGCCATGACCAGGCAGCCGAAGAGCCCGTAACCATCCTCGGCGATCCGGGCGTTCGCGGAAGGGATGAGGGCGGACCAATCCAGGTTTAGGTGCCAGCCGAAGAACAGGTTGTCCCAGCCCGCCGGAACGCACCTGTGCAGCGTCTGGGGAGCCACCTTGGCCATGGCGATGATCCCCACCGCGAAGGACGCGATGGAGAGAATACAGAACTGCAAGACCTCCGTCACCACCACGCTGAACATGCCGCCCTTGACCACGTAGATGGTGGTGATGCCGATCAGGACCAGGGCGTACTGGTTCGGGGTCAGGTTCCAGGGCAGGAAATTCGCGGCAAACTTGCCAATGCCCTTGAAGCCGAAACTGAAGAAGCCGATGATGCTGACGAAGGCGTAGACCACCACGATGATGTGCGCGAGCTGCGCGCCGCGGCCCTTGCCGAAGCGGGTCTGGATCCACTCCGCGCCGGTCATCACGTTGGAACGCCGCAACCAGGCGGAGAGGAAAACCATCAGAAAGACCTGGTTGAAGGTGGGCCAAATCCAGGGAATCCAGACGCTCTTGAGGCCGTAGACAAACATCCAGGAGACCAGCAGCATGGTGCCGCTGATGTCGAACATCCCGGAGGCGTTGGAGACGCCCAGCACATACCAAGGCATCGTATTGCCGCCCAGGAAGTAGGCCTTCATGTCCTTGGAGGCCCGGTGCGAGACCCAGTAGCCCACCAGGACGGACGTCAGAAGATAAGCGGCGATGATCGCAATGTCAATCGCGTGCAGATTCACCTAGTACCTCGATTCCGGCTGCCAGTGTGGTTGCTGGGGAGCGTCCAAGGCTGATGCAGGGAGCCCGGCCTGCCGAGCAGATTATTATAGCCTAGTCCGCTTCTATCGCACACCGCCCGGAGCGAGGGCCTGCGGCGGGGGCCCTGGCGGCGCGGCCGCCTACTCCCAATTCGCGGCCAAAATACCAACCGCCCGGTATGGGTGTCGCGAGTCCCCTATCCTACACTCTAAACAGACCATGCAATCGGCGAATCCCGAGGCCGCTTCCAGCCGCGAGGGTTAGCCAGCTCCTTACTATGAATCCAAAGCCAGCCTTGTCTGTCGCCGACTTCGAGAAGATCCGGATGCTCGACACCTGTACCGCCTCCAACGCCATCGAGCTGTTTGGCGTGCGGCCCCGGAACGAGGGGTTTGTTCCCGGCTCGGTTCGTTGCCTGTTTCCGCGCTTAAAACCCCTGCTCGGCTACGCGGCTACCGCCCGCTTCCGATCCTCGACACCCCCGTTGCGCGGCCACTGTTATCACGACCGGATGGAGTGGTGGGCCTATCTGGCCTCCATTCCGGCGCCGCAAGTCATGGTCATCCAGGACGCCGACGATTCGCCCGGAACCGGCGCCCTGGTCGGAGAGATACACGCCTCTATCGCGAAAGCGATCGGCTGCGTGGGACACGTCACGAACGGGGCCGTGTGCGACCTCCCAGCGGTCGAGGCCATTGGCTTTCACCTCTTTGCCGGGTGCGTCGGGGTGTCGCACTCTTATGCCCACATCGTAGAATTCGGGGAGCCGGTTGAGATCGCCGGCCTGAAGATCTCGCCGGGAGACCTGATCCACGGCGATTGCCACGGCGTTCACGTCATTCCCCTCTCCATTGCCGCCGGCGTGCCGAAGATGGCCGCCGAAATCCAGCGCCGGGAAGGCGAGCTGGTCCAGTTCTGCCGTTCCCCCCGCTTCACCTTGGCGGAGTTGTCGCAACGATTAGCAGCTAGCTTCGCGCCGCCGCGGAGGCCGGCATGAATTCTAGAACCCGCGTTCAGTTGGTTATTGGAGCGTCCCTGGCTGTGCTGGTTGCCGCCGCGGGAGGCATGGTCCTGCGCATGGGCTTATTGAAGGCCCGCGCCAGCGCTATTCCCAACCCCGCCGCCGATGCCGTTACGGTCGGGGTCGCCCAAGCGGCTTCGAAACCCCTGGAGCGCCGGCTAACCGTATCGTCCGAACTGGTTCCCTTCCAGGAGATCGACGTCTACGCCAAGGAATCGGGCTACGTCCGGCAGCTCAACGTCGACTACGGATCGCATGTGAAGGCGGGGCAGGTCATGGCGGTGCTCGAGATCCCCGAGCTGCAGATTCAGTTAGCGCAGGATGACGCCGCGGTCAAGAGCGCCGCCGACCAGGTGCGCCACGCCCAGCATGCGCTGAACCGCGTGGAGGCGCAGGCCACGGTCCTGCGTCTCCAGTACGAAAGATTGAACGGGGTGGCCAAGTCGCAGCCCGGCTTGGTGGCGCAGCAGGAAGTGGACGACGCCCAGGGCAAAGATCTGGCCGCCGAGGCCCAGGTCGAGGAAGCCAAGTCGACGCTCGAATCCGCGCGCAGCCAGTTGGAGGAAGCGCAAGCCAGGCGCCAACGCGACGGGGTCCTCTTCGACTATTCCAAGATCACCGCGCCCTTCGCTGGCGTGGTCACCGAGCGCTACGCGAATCTGGGCGCTTTAATGCAGGCCGGCACCAGTTCCAGCACACAGGCCATGCCCCTGGTGCGGCTCTCGCAGGACAACCTGTTCCGCCTGGTGATTCCCGTGCCCGAGTCGTACGTCCGCTACATACGCGTTGGCGATCCGGTGAAGGTAACGGTGCCTTCCCTGAATCGGGAAGTCACCGGCAAAGTGGCCCGCTTCTCCGTGGACGTCAAGGAAGCGACTCGCACCATGCACACCGAAGTGGACGTGCCCAATCCGGGCGGAACGCTGATGCCCGGGCTATACGCCGAGGCCACCCTGACGCTCGAAAAGAAGAGTGGCGCGCTGGCCGTGCCGCTCGAGGCGGTGAGCCACGAGGGCGAGCAACCCACCGTCTACCTGGTTGGTCCGGACGGCAGGCTGGAGGACCGCAAAGTCACCCTCGGTCTGGAGACCGCCACCGACGCCGAGGTGCTCTCCGGCTTGAACGCGGGGGATCAGGTCGTGGTCAGCGACCGCGCGGGTCTGAAGCCCGGCCAGGTGGTGCGCCCCAAGACGGTCGCCGCGATCGAGTACCAGTCGCAGAAAGAGGAGTAGGGCGCCATGTCTCGCTTCTCCATCCGCAACCCGTACTTCATCGTAGTCGTCTGCTTGGTGCTGCTGGTCATCGGCGCCACCAGCGTGGCGCGCATGCCGGTCGACCTGTTCCCTCCCATCAACATGCCCGAGGTGGTGGTTGCCACTTTCTACTCGGGCATGCCGCCGGGAGACATCGAAACCGATATCACCGATCCCCTGGAGCGCTTCTTCACGCTCGCCTCGGGCATCGACCACATGGAGTCGCGCTCGCTGGCCGGCGTCAGCATCATCAAGGTGTACTTCCAGCCCGGCACCAACGCTGACGCCGATGTCACCGAGCTCTCCAACCTCGCGCTGGCGGACCTGAAGCGCCTGCCGCCGGGCACGCTCCCTCCGGTGGTCCTCAAGTTCGACGCCTCCAGCCTGCCCGTCTGCCTGGTCACGCTCCACGGCCAGGGGCTGACGGAGACCCAGCTCCACGACATCGGCCAGTTCACTATTCGCAACCAGATCGCGGTGGTCCCAGGCGCCGAAATTCCGCCCCCGTTCGGCGGCAAATACCGGCAGGTGATGGTCTACGTCGATCCGTACAAGCTGCTTTCGCGCCAGCTCAGCGTGATGGACGTGGTGAACGCCATCAACCGGAACAACCTCATCCTCCCGGCGGGCGACGTGAAGATGGGGCCTTACGACTACTATGTCTACTCGAACAGCCTGGTGAACCAGGTTTCCGAGCTGAACAGCATCCCCATCAAAACCGTCGGCCAGAGCTGGGTTTCGGTCGGCGACATCGGCGAAGCCAAGGACGCCGCGCAGATCCAGTACAACATCGTGCGCGTGAACGGCCAGCATTCGGCCTACCTGCCCATCATGAAACAGGGCGGCGACACGAACACCATCGCGGTCGTCAACGGCATCCGCGACATGCTCCCCAAGCTCTTCGATATTCCCAAGCAGCTCAAGGCCGCCGTGGTCTTCGACCAGTCGGCGTTCGTGAAAGAAGCCATCCAGACGCTCCTGCACGAAGGGCTGATCGGCCTGGTGCTGACCAGTCTGATGATCCTCCTCTTTTTGGGCAGCCTGCGTGCGACCGTGGGCGTATTCCTCTCCATCCCGCTTTCGGCGCTCGCTACCTTCGTCCTCCTGTACTTGACCGGGAGCACCATCAACACCATGATCCTGGGTGGACTGGCGCTGGCTTTCTCGCGCATCATCGACAACTCGGTGATTTCGCTCGAGAACATTTACCGCCACCTGGAGATGGGCGCGTCGCCCGAGGTCGCGGCCGTGGAAGGCGGATCGGAAGTCACCCTCGCGGTGCTGGCCGCGACGCTCACCACCATCGTCGTCTTCTTCCCCGTCACCTTCCTGTATGGCGTCAGCAAGTTCCTGTTCACGGCCCTGGCGCTCGCGGTAGTGATTTCGCTCTTCGCCTCCTATTTCGTGGCCATGACCGTCATCCCTCTGTTCAGCGCGCGGTTCTTGCACGGCGTTCACCATTCGGCGACCTCCGCTGGCGGGCGTTTCAACGCCTGGTTCAACCGCGCCTTCGGAGGCCTGCTCGATCTCTACGAGCGCTCCGTGCGGCGGGCCCTCCGGCGGCCCGGGCTGACCGTGGCCGGGCTCTCGGGCCTGTTCGTCGCCAGCCTCGCCATCTATCCGTTCGTCGGCCTGTCCTTCTTCCCGCGCACCGACGCCGGCCAATTCACCATCAACCTCAAAGTTCCCACCGGGACGCGCATCGAGCTTACCGACCAGTACGTGGCCCGCGTCGAGGACCTGATCCGCCGCGAGATCCGCCCCGGCGACCTCAACATGGTGGTCTCCAACATCGGCGTGGTCCCGGACTTTTCGTCCCTTTACACCACCAACGCCGGGCCGTACACCGCCACCATTCAGGTTTCGCTCCAGGATTCCCACCAGATCGGGAGCTTCGAATACATGCGGCGCATCCATCGCGAAATCGCGAGCCAGTACCCCGAGCTGCGCACGTTCTTTAGCAGCGGCTCTATGGTGGATGCCATTCTCAACTCCGGCATGCCCGCCCCCATCGACGTCCAGGTGTCCAGCAGCAGCCTGCATCGCGCCTATAGCGTCGCTCAGGACCTGGCCGCCGGCATACGCAAGCTGGAGGGCGTCGGTCAGGTCTACGTTCCGCAGGACATGAATTACCCCGCCGTGCGCCTGGACGTGGATCGCGTTCACGCCGCCGAGCTGGGATTGAGCCCCAAGGAGATTACCGACAACGTAATCACCGCACTGAATTCGAACACCATGATCGCCCCCAACTATTGGGTGGACCACCAGACCGGCAACGACTACTTCTTGACCGTACAGTATTACGAGCACGGCCAGCAGGCCATTCACAACCAGATCGACCTGAAGAACATTCCCCTGCGGGCGCCCAACCTGAGCCAGCCAACCACGCTCGACTCGGTGGTCAAGCTGGTCAACGTCCAAACTCCCACCGAGGTGGACCACTACCAGATCCAGCGCGTCGCCGATGTCTACGTGACCCCGGCGGGCGAGGACCTCGGCAAGGTCTCTTCGCGAATCGGCGGGCTGATCGCGGACATGAAGCTGCCCGCCAACGTCCGCGTGGACCTGCGCGGCATGGTCAACGGCATGCACGAGTCGTTCCGCAGCTTCGCCATCGGGCTCTCGCTCTCGGCCATTCTTCTGTACCTGATTCTGGTGGCGCAGTTCCGCTCTTTCAAAGATCCGCTTCTGATCATGCTGGCCATTCCCATGGGCTTCATCGGCGTGCTGGTGATTCTGCCGCTGACCCACACCACGCTGAACGTGATGTCGCTGATGGGCGTGCTGATGCTGGTGGGCATTGCCGCATCCAACAGCATCCTGATTGTCGAGTTCGCGCACCGCCTGGAGGAGCAGACCAGGTCAGTCGAGGACGCCGTTATCACCTCCTGCCGCGTGCGGCTACGCCCCATTCTGATGACTTCGCTGGCCACCATCTTCGGCCTGCTGCCCATGGCGCTCAAGCTCGGCGCCGGCAGTGAGCAGTACGCGCCGCTGGCGCTGGCGATTATCGGCGGCCTCGCAGTTTCGGTCGTCCTCACGGTCTTCATGGTGCCCGCCGCCTACGTGCTGGCCTACCGCAACCGGCCGGAGATCCCCAGAGTATGAAGTCCGTCGCCGCAGCCCTGCTCGCCATTGGCCAGATCGCTCTGGCCCAGACTTCTCCGGTCAAGCTGACCCTCCAGGATGCCGAGGCGCTGGCGTTGAAAAACCACCCGCGCGTGCTCGCCGCCCAAACCGAAGTCGCCTTCGCCAACCAGCAGGTGACCGAGGCCCGTTCGGCCTACTATCCTGATCTCTCCGCCGATATCACCGGCTCCCAGGGCAATGACCTTTCGCGCATCGGCGCCGGCGAGCTGAGCGCTTCCCGCCTCTTCAATCGCTTCGGCCAGGGGATCGTCCTTTCGCAACTGGTCACCGACGCCGGCCGCACTCCCAACCTGGTGGCCAGCTCCCGCCTGCGCGCCCAGGCCAGCGCGCAGGATTACCAGCGCAGCCGCTACGATGTGCTGCTGGCGGTCAACCGAAGCTACTTCGATTACTTGCACGCCCAGGCGCTGGTCAAAGTGGCGGACGAGACCGTCGCTGCCCGCCAGCTTCTGCTGGACCAGGTGAGCGCGCTGGCCAGAAACAACCTGAAATCGCAGCTCGATGTCAACTTCACGGCCGTCAACGTATCGGAGGCCAGGCTGCTTCTGATTCGAGCCCAAGCGAGCGTCCAGACCGCAGCCGCGGACTTGATGCGGGCGCTCGGTTCCGACCAGCCCGCCACCTACCAGCTCGTTGACGAGCCGCTGCCGCCCAGCCCCTCTCAAAACCCCGACGAGCTGATCGCACAGGCGCTGGCGAACCGGCCCGAGCTGGCTGGACTGCGCTACTCCCGCGAAGCCGCTTATAAGTTCGCCGCAGCCGAGAAGGATCTATCCCGTCCCACCGTCAGCCTCCTGGCCGTGGCCGGGTTCGTTCCCTTCATCAACCAGACCTCGCCCACCCAGCCCATCCCCAAGGAATACGAAGGCGCGGCCGTCAACGTCGATTTCCCGATCTTTAACGGCCACCTGTTCTCGGCGCGCCGCGAGGCGGCCCATCAGCGCGCCTTGGCTTCCGACCAGATGCTGCGCGACGAGCAGGAGCGCGTGGTCCGCGACGTCCGCTCCGCCTGGGCCAGCGCCTCCACCGCCTACCAGCGCATCGACGTGACCGCGCAGTTCCTGCGCCAGGCCGCGCTGGCCCTCAATCTGGCTCAGGGCCGCTATAATCTCGGCTTGTCTTCCATCATCGAGCTAACCCAGGCCCAATTAAACGTCACCGAGGCGGAAGTCGAAAACCTCAGCGCCAAGTACGACTATCAGATCCAGTACGCCGCGCTGCAGTACGCGGTCGGCCTCTTGCGGTAGCCATGGCCGCCGGCCCGTCGAGCATCTATGATATGGAGATGGGGAAGATCCGCATCCTGCTGGCGGACGACCACACGGTGATGCGCGCCGGTTTGCGCCTGCTCCTCGAGCGCCAGCCGGATATGGTTGTCGTCGCCGAGGCCGCCGATGGTCGCCAGGCCCTGGAGCTGCTGGAAACCGAGACGCCGGACGTGGCGGTCGTCGACATCGCCATGCCCATTCTCAACGGCATCGAGGCCACGCGCCAGATCGCCGCCAAACATCCCGAACTCCCGGTCGTCATTCTGAGCATGCACTCGGACGAGAGCTACGTCATGCGCGCGCTCAAGGCGGGAGCCAAGGCCTATCTGTTGAAGGACTCCGCCGAGGCGGATCTCATTCGGGCCGTGCGCACGGTCCGGGAAGGCAAATCGTTCTTCAGCCCGGCGGTCAGCCGCATGCTGCTGGAAGACTACGTGCACCAGTTGAAGCAGCGCGGCGAAGAGGACAGCTACGAACTGCTCACCACCCGCGAGCGGGAACTGCTCCAGCTTCTGGCCGAGGGCAAATCCAATAAAGACGTGGCCAATCTCCTCAACGTAAGTGTGTACACGGTGGAGACGCACCGGGCGCACATTCTGCAGAAACTCGGGTTACACACGGTTCCCGACCTGATCCTCTACGCCGTCCGCAAGGGAATCATCGGCTGAGCCGGGCCTCCCGCAATGTCGTGGCTTTTGGCGGGATGAAATACCATCTCGACCGGATAGGTTCCGGCGCCGATGAGCGTCTATTCTATAGGCGTGAGCGAGACGGCGTGGGACTGCATCTATCTAACGTCCTCCTTGCGATTCGCGGATGCAGTGGTCCGGCTGCTCGCTCGCGCCGGCCTCCGCACCCGCACCGTGGCCACGCTGTATCAGGCCCGCTCCAGCATCGCCCTGGAGCCCGGCGCCGCTCTGATCGCCGAGTCCGCATTCCTGGATGGCGACTGGCGGGATGCCCTCACCATGGCCAAGGAATCCGCGCCTGGGATTCCGGTGATTGTCCTGCTGCGGGAGTTCGACGGCGCAACTTGGGTGCAGGCGCTCCTGTCCGGAGCCTACGACGTGCTGACCGCCCCCCGCGACTTCGAGCGTCTTCCCCGCACGGTAATCGGGGCGCTTCGCCAGCGCGCCATTCCCGTCGGCGATTCGGGCGCCGGCCGTCCCGGATCGTGGATTCGCCGCCTGGCGCTTTTCCTCCGCAACCGCCATCGTCGGCGCGCGATTGGGGTATCCTCGTAGTCGGATGGGGATCAACGTGCCTCGCCTGTGGCGCTTTCCCTCGGGCGCCAAGCTGGCGCTGGTGGTCGGCTTCGGCGGGCTGCTGGCTTTGATGGCCGCGGCTGGTTGGGACTCGGTCCGCATGCTGGGGCGGATCGAGGCCAGTAACACCCAGATCACCCACCGGTTTCTGAACCGCAATCGCCTGCTGGAGAGGATACGCGGCGCCCTTTACCTCTCCAGCACTTATCTTCGCGACTACCTGCTCGACCCGGACGCCCAAGCCGCGGCCAGTCACCTGACCCAGTTCCAGCGCTTGCAGAAGGGCATCGACGACGACCTGGCTAGCTACTCCCGCCTGCTCGCGCCGCCGGAGCAGGCCGCCCTGGCGAGCTTGCGTGAACAATTGGAAACGCTGCGGAACGCCGTGGTTCCCGTCTTCTCTTGGAGCGCCGAAAGGAGGAGCCGCCAGGGGTATTCCTTCCTGACCGGCGTGGTCATCCCGCAGCGCGCCCAGGTGCTCGCGGCCGCCGACCAGATCGCGGAGCTGAACGAAAGGCAGGTGCGGGAAAGCGATTCGCGCTCGGCCGCCGTCTACCGGGCGTATCGCCTTCGCATGCGACTCGTGCTGGCGCTCGCCCTGGCCTCGGGCGCCTTGCTCTCCTGGTTCACAATCTCGTACACGCTGCGGCTCGAACGGGAGGCCCGCGACCGGCACAACGAGACGCTTCGTACCCGCGACCAACTGGAGCGGCTCTCTGCCCGACTCCAGGACGCCCAGGAGCAGGAGCGGCGGAATCTCTCACGGGAATTGCATGACGAGATCGGGCAATCCTTGACCGCACTGCTGGTCGACCTCGGCAACGCTATCGCGGAGATCCCGCCGGAGCGGACCGAGCTGCGCAGCACGCTCGCTTCCGCCAAACAGATGGCCGAGCAAACGGTGAGCACCGTGCGCAACCTGGCGCTGCTGCTCCGGCCCTCCATGCTGGACGATTTCGGGCTGGTGCCCGCCCTCCACTGGCAGGCGCGGGAGATCTCCCGGCGGACGGGATTGCGCGTTGAAATCTCCGCCGCCGAGGTGAGCGAGGCTCTCCCCGACGAGCACAAAACCTGCATCTACCGCATCGTTCAGGAGGCGCTCCACAACTGCGCCCGGCATGCCTCGGCCAAGCTGGTGAAAGTGGTGGTGCGCCAGGAGCCGGCCAGGATCGTCATGGTGGTCCAGGACGACGGCCGCGGCTTCGACGTGGCCGTGAACCGGGGACTGGGCCTGGTGGGCATGGAGGAACGCGTGCGCCGGCTGGGAGGCGAGTTCGAAGTGCAATCCGAGCCGGGCAAAGGCGCCCTCGTCAGAGTCGAGTTGCCGCTCGCCCAAGCTCAGAGCGCGCCATCGGCAGTCTTGTGAACCTGGGAAGACGCCGCCGTCCCCCCGGGTGCTTCTATTGCGCCAGGGACAGGACCTGGGATTTCACTTGCTGGAAGGCCTCGGCAATCCCGCCGGGGCCGGCATCGTAGTACATGCCATTGGTTTGGCCCGCTTTTACATCCGTGGATTGGTACTGTCCAGTGGGATCTTGAGCCCAGGTTTGGAAGCCCGAGGTGGTGTTGGTGAGCATCTTCAGCAACGCATGATCGACTCCGCCGTTCCCCAGGTACCCGATGGCAAATATCGTCGGATTCAGGGTGGTGTCCGAGCGGATACGCATCCCCGCATTGTAGGCGGCGTTCCAGGAGACATTCCCGATCTGGTACGAGTTCGTGATATCGGTCGAGCTGAGACTCACGCCGATGAGGTGGTAATTCCACGACTTCTGGTAGTCCGCAGTCTGGAGACCGTTGCCGTAGAGGTCCCCCATGGGGAAAGACTGGACATCGTTCTCTGCGTATGCATAATTACCGGCAATATGCTTGCTCGGATTAGCCTCGGTTACCGTTGTGTAAGCGCAAAGGTTGCTGTTAGTCGCCCACAGCGCAGTGGCCGATTGCTCATCGTCGTCGTCGGAGTTCTTGAGCCAGTTATCGACGTCCGCCCCCGCATTCGTGTATTTTACGCTCGGGTCCGGATTGAGCTGCATGGTGCCCCAGATTCCGTACAAATGCAAGTCGCTATTGGCGTAGTTGCCCCACTGCGCGACCCAGCCGGCGATCTGGTTAGTGGTATAGAACTTATTCAGCCCGTACGTGCAGGGGCTGCCGGTCTTGATCGAACTCGTGGTGGGGCTGGTGACGTCCATCGTGCTTGTATCCTGTGCGTTGAGAAAGGGGGGATTGGCGCCATTCCAACCGGCCGTGAACCCGTTCGGCAGGCCGTCCGTGAACAGCACGATCACGTTGTAATAGAGTTGCTGCGGCTGCTTCGTCAGTTCCTTGTACGCCAGGATGAGCGCCTCGGCCGTCCCCGTGTTGGAACCAGCGTTGATATCGGGAACCAAGCTCGGGATATTCGGGGTGTTGGCATTCAGAACACCCAAGAAGTAGGGGTCCGGGCCCGACAGATTCGACGCGGCGGATGGCGTGGTGGCGTCGCGCGGGGGATAGGCCACGATGGCGCTGCCGCCAAACACAACCATTCCCAACTGGTCCGAGCCTTCGCTGAAGTTCTGCACAAAACCATAGGGCCCGTTGGCCAGGTTCGAATTCGATACAGCCAGCTTCAGCTCCGCTTCGGTATTCGTCATCGAGCTCGAGCGGTCCAGGACGATCACCATCCGCAGGAAGCGGCGGGACGCTTCGGCGCTGGCTCTGACGGTCGCAGTATTTTGGAACACCTGGAGGAAAATCAGCGGGACCTGCACGGACGCTTGGATCTTGATGTAGATGCGATGGGTGGTGCTGCTTTGCGTGACCAAACTCGCAGCCGGCGTCTCTATCGTTGGGGTCCCCGTGGTGCCCCAGTATCCGGCGGGCATGTTCGCGTTGAGAAAATCGGTGGCGATTGTCGTGACCTGGGTCTCCTGAGCGGCAATGGACAAGCTCCCCACCAGCGAGCGCCCCGCGGCCAGCACGGCGGAGTCCACGGCCGCGCCGAGCTTGGCCTTGACGATATACAGGATCGTCAGGTCGTAGGCCAGGCCGACCATAGGCAGGAGTATGGTGGACAACATCAACGACAGCAAAATGATCGCAATGCCGTTTTGCCCCGGGCGGCGCCGGGATTTCGGCCGTGTCGTAGTCATGCTCGCAGTCCTCCTCATGTTCGCAGTCCTCAGAAGATGGTCATCATGTAAAGCCCCCCGCTGCCTGGGAACCCCGGAACAACGGGCGTCTGCAAGAAGGCTTCCGCCAGGTAAGCCGGAGTGTCGGTGGGGAAACCGGTCGCGCTGATCGTGATCAGATTGAAGCCCGTCAACCGCAAGCTCGAATCCTGAAGGTACAAGGGATAGGTGTAATTTCCGTTCGTACCGTTCACGACTACGCCGGATGTGGGGTCCAGGTCCGCGGAGGGAACGCCACTCGGAGTATAGTTGCTTTGCCGGAGCGTGGAGTTGCCGATGTTCAGGCGCTGCGTCACCACCCAGTCGCCCACATTGGCACAGCCGCCTACAACCCCGTTGTATGCCACGCAGGCGTTCGCGGACACGTTCTGGATCTTGGTCAGGATGATCACCATAGGTCCGGTCGTGCTCACACCGGTCACATTCCCGGAGCCATCCACGGACGCCAGGCCCAACTGTTGCCCCAGCCTCGCGAGCAGCGTCTCGTTGGCGTACCCGGCCGTGTCGGTCCCAAAATACACCCCGCGCGCGAACATGTGGCCGGCATCCCGGTCCACCTGAACCACTTGGAGCGCGGTGACTAGCGCCGAGCCGAAGTACAGGACGCCCAACAGCAGCGGCACCCAAAACAGCGTGCTCAGGGCGCCCTCGATCATGATCGCACCCGATTCACTCCGCTTTAACTTAGACATTGCCATCCTCCCCTGCCTGGCCATCACTCCATGACGTCCGCGGAACCAGCGTTGAAAGTGAACGTATGTATGCTCTTTTCGATGAATATCCCCAATAGGGGCGTCTGCTTGAAATTCACCACATCCACCTCCACCACGTTCGGCGACTGATTGGGCGGTGGCGTTGCTGTGATGCTCAAGGGGGTGTTCAACGCCGATGGGGCGTACCAATTGATGTTGATGCAGAGGGGCGTGGTGCTGGTAATTGCACCGCTGCAGAGGGGGGTGCTGGAATTCAAGAAGCCCATGGAGGTCGCCACCACCTGGGCTTGGATCAACGGCTGTTCGTACGAGGCGATGTTTCCCGGGTTCGGGACCACGATCGAAGGGTTGTCGTAACCGTTGGCCACCGCCCAGCGGCATCCTTCCCGCACCGCATACTGGAGCGTCGCCCTGGTGAAAACCATCCAGGAGATGTCGATGATCAGGGAAAAGAAGCCGAGAATCACAAACACCATGAGGGTGAACTCGATCAACTCCTGGCCTTTTTGTCTCGCCCTGCGGAACTGCGTTGCCTGTGCCACCATGCTTTTCTCCCGAATCCCGAGCCGAAGGGCGCCCCCCGCCGCGACGACACGCAACAGGACACCCTGATCCCGGTCGTTCGCAGGAGAGACGATTGGGAGGCTCGAATCCTTTACGCCAAGCTGCGCTTTTTCTTATAGATAGCAAAGACATGGAAAACCGGCCAGTAGTCCGGTACTAACTAAGGTAAATATACCCATCCTGCCCTCGCCGTACTAAGATAAAGCCAGTGACCGAGAATCGGCCTTCGCCCGAAGGGACGTATAGGTGTGCGGATACGACCGAGCTGGAGATTGTCCAGCTCTATCGTGAGAACGCCGCTGGGCTGTTCCGCTACGGGGTGGTGCTGGCCAGGAATCGCGAGGCGGCCCAGGACGCGGTGCAGGAGGCGTTCCTGCGCTACTTCATCGCCCGCAACGCCGGCCGGAACATGGAGAGTCCCAAAGCCTGGCTGTTCCAAGTGGTCCGCAATTTGCTCCTGGACTCCCTGAAGGCCTCCACCACGCGCAAGGAAGTAGGTTTGGAAGCGGCCTGGAGCCGGGCGGATGCGCGGCCGGATCCGGAGTCCGAGTACCGCCTGGCCGAGATGTCGCGGCGATATTGGGGATTGCTGAGCCCGCGGGAGTTGGAGTGCTTCCGTTTGCGCGCCGAGGGATTGCGCTACCAGGAAATCGCCGAAGTGATGGTTCTGCGGGCGGGCACCGTAGGGGCGCTGCTGGCCCGCGTCCAGAGAAAGATCCGCGAGGAAAACGAGGCCTCCCAGCGGGCCGCGGTGTTCGTGGAGCGGGAACTCCCCCATGCACCTTGACGCCGGCACGCTGGCCGCATATGGCGATGGGGAACTGAGCGAGCCGGCGGCTGGCCGGGCGGCGCGCCATTTGAAGACCTGTCCGCGGTGCGCCCGGGAGGCCGAGCGAATCCGGGGCGAACGGGAGTTATCGCTGGCCGCCGATGCGCTGTTCCGCTTGCAGTGCGTTCCGCCCGCCGACGGGCTGGAGCGGGTGCGGGGCTGCATTCAGGAGTGGCTGCGCTCGGCCACCGGCGCGGGCGGCGCGATGCCGGCCTCCAGCGCGGCCGAATTGCGGCGCAGGATCGGCGCGCAACTGGAGCTGTATTTCGGATCCGAGACGGCGGCGCTGCTGGAGAAGGTCGCTCCGAGCCGGCGTCCGCCGGATAACCCGATCGCCGCCGTCGAGCCGCTGCTGACCGCGTTTCTCGGGCGCAAGGCGGCCAGCGCGGCGATCCGGCGGATACTCGAGGAAGGCGAAGGGCGGCCATCGCTGGCCCCAGACGCTGCGTAGTGCCTAAGGCGATCACAGGCGGCCGGCGGGCTTCCCGGGTCCCGCTCCCCCAGGTGGTTATCAGGGCCATGGTGGCCGCCTTTGTCTGCGGCGGCTGCGGGGTGGTCTGGCTGGCGGCGAACCATTCCCAGTGGCTGCCGCTGTTCTTCGCGGTTCCGGGCAGCCTGATCGTCATCGCGCTGAATCTGGCGGGATTGGGGCTGAGCGTATTGGCCCGCCGGCAGTTCTCGCGCAGCGAGCCGCTGGGTGTGGTGTGGACGCTGGTGGCGCTGGCGGCGGCGTGCCATCTGGCGGGCGGGGTCCTGTGGCAAGTGGAGGGCCAGGGTTGGCAGCGCCTGCGGATGGTCCTGGCCGGGCCGGTTCAGTCCCTGCTGCTGGTGGCCGGCCTGGCCGTGGCGCTGCGGATCTACCGGCGCACCGGCTTGCAGGGCCGCCCGCAATTCGCGGATTGGCTGCCCATGGGTGTGGCGGCCGGTTTCACCGCGTGGGAGATCTGCGACTTCCTGCGAGGCGTTCCGGGCGCCCCGGTGAGCTTCGAGCAGGCCGTCGTTCTGGCGAACATTCCGCTGCTCAGCCTGTTGCTGATCGAGGCCGTCCTGGTTCGCCGCTTTTCGCTGAGAATGGGCGGCGGCCTGATCGCTCAGTGCTGGGGCGCGTTCACGGCGGCGATCCTGGTGACCTTCGCGGGGGAGGTCACAGTGTGGCTCTTCGCTCACAGCCCGGTGCCGGTGCCGCTGAACGCCACCTCCTGGTACGTGTGGTTTCTCGCCAGTGCGTTCTACGCTCTGGCGCCGGCCTATCAGGTGGAGGCGTGCCGGCGGGCGTCGGTCTGAGCCGGGCGGGCCATCAGCCAGATTCCCAGGGCCAGCAGCGCCAGGGCGATCCATTGCTCGGTGACCAGAGGGCCGAAGTAAGCGTTCGTCGGGTCGTGAAAGCGGACGAACTCTATCAGGAAGCGCGCGCTCGAGTACAGCGCCAGGTACAGCCCGATGACGGCGCCGGGCCGGTGGGGCCGGGAGTAGCGCCGGTACAGAATCAGGAAGATGACCGCTTCCGCGAGGGACTCGTAGAGCTGTGTGGGGTGCAGCGGCTCGCCCAGGGGCACTCCCACCCGCTCGTGGGCGATCGGGTTCGAGAAAGTGACGGCCCAGGGTAGGTGCGTGGACACGCCCCAGCAGCAGCCGGCGGCGAAACAGCCCAGCCGCCCGATGGCGTGCCCCAAAGCCAAGCCGGGCGCGAAAGCATCGGCGGTGGCCAGGCCGGGCAGCTTCTTGCGCCGCATGTAGAAGAACGCGGTGACCAGCGCGGCCACCAGACCGCCGTAAAAGATGCCGCCCGCGCGCAGGGTCGCCATCGAGAACAGCTCGGAGGGGAACTGCATGTAGAACCGGAAGTCCAGCGCGATCAGGAGCGCTTTGGCGCCCAAGAGCGCGGCCAGGCCGGAGTAGATTCCGAGGTTGAGCACGGCCTCGGAGTCGAGCCCGGCGGCGCGGGCCAGGCGGGACGACATCCAGAGGGCCGTCATAAAGCCCAGGGCCACCAGCAGCCCGTAGGTGGGCAGGAAGAAGTTGCCGATCCGGATCAGGTTGGGCAGCATCAGGTTTGGGGCGCCGGGCGCTTGGAGCGGAGCATCTCGAGCAAGACGAGGGCGGCGCCAACCGTGATGGCGCTGTCGGCCAGGTTGAAGGCGGGCCAGTGCCAGCTTCCGAGATAGAAATCCAGGAAGTCGGTCACCATGCCGCTGACGATGCGGTCGTAAACGTTGCCGAGCGAGCCGCCCAGGATCAGCGACAGGCCGGCGCGCAAGAGGCGGCTCTCGCCAATGCGCCCGCCCGGTTGCCACAACAGCACGGCGATCAGCACCAGGGCGCCGATATTGAGTCCCACCAGGAAGAAAGTGCGCCACTCGGACTGGGCGGTCGAGAAAAGGCTGAAGGCCGCGCCCGCATTCTCGGCGTGGACGATGCTGAAGAAGCCCGGAATCACGGTGTAACTATCCCCCGCCGCGACCTGCTGCTGGATGATGTACTTGGTGAAGCGGTCCAGCAGGAACACCAGACCCGCGGCGCCGTAAGCGAGCGCCTTGCGAGTCGCGGCGGAACGGGGAGTGGGCATTCAGGCCTTCAGAAACTCCTCGACGGCCGCCGCGCAGGGCGGGCAGATGGTGGGCCAGGCCGGATTGGCCCCCACATCGGTGAGGTACTTCCAGCAGCGCTCGCACTTGACGCCGGCGGCGCGGCCGATTTCGACGGATAGCTGCCCCTCGCCGGCGGGCTCGGCGGCTACCTGGGAGACGATGAACAGCGCGGGCAACTCGGCCAGGTACTCTTCGAGCAGCGGAGAGAGATCCGGGCCGGCGCGGAGCAGAACCTGGGCTTCTAGCGGGGCGCCGATGGTCTTCTCCTGGCGGGCGGTCTCCAGACTCTTGAGCACGCTATCGCGCACCCCGAGCAGGCGCTCCCAGTTCTGAAGGCGCTGGCGCCGCTCGCCGGCGAGGCCGGCAGTGAGTTCCTCAGGCTCCGGGAATAGTGCGAGGTGGACGCTATCGGGCGCGTCGGCGGGCTTCCGCATGTGCCGCCAAACCTCTTCGGCGGTGTAGCTGAGGAGCGGGGCGGCCAGGCGGACCAGGGCGTAATTGATGCGGTAGAGCGCGGTCTGCGCGCTGCGGCGGCCGTGGGAACGGGGAGGCGTGGTGTACAGGCGGTCCTTCAGCACGTCGAAGTAGAGCGAGCTCAGATCGATGGTCGAGAAATCGTAGATGGCGCGATAGACGCGGTGGAAGGCCAGCTCGTCGTAGAAGCGTCGGCAGTCGCGAACCAGTTGCTCGGCGCGCACGAGCATCCATTGGTCCATCTCGAGCAGCTCGGGCGTAGGGAGGGCGTCCTGGGCGGGGTCGAAATCCCACAGATTGCCCAGCGCGTAGCGAAAGGTGTTGCGCAGCTTGCGGTAAGCCTCGGAGAGCCGGGTGAGGATGGTGGGAGAGATTACGATATCGTCGGTGAACTCGACCGAGGCCACCCACAGGCGCACCACGTCGGCGCCGAACTGCTTGATCAGCTCCTGCGGCTCGATGAAGTTGCCGAGGGATTTGGAGAGCGCGCGGCCCTGCTCGTCGAGGGTGAAGCCGTGGGTGGCGCACATGCGGTAGGGGGCGCGGCCCTTCAGTCCCACGCCGACCAGCAGCGAGCTGTGGAACCAGCCGCGATGCTGGTCGCCGCCCTCCAGGTAGAGGTCGGCCGGCCAGGGCAGGGCATTCGCCTCGGTAAGTACGCAGAGGTGGCTGGAGCCGGATTCGAACCAGACGTCGATGATGTCGGTTTCCTTGCGAAACTCGGCGCCGCCGCAACGGGCGCAGCGGGCCTCCGGGCCGGCTAGTTCGGCGACCGTGCGATCATACCAGACGTCGGAGGTTTCCCGCTCGAAAAGCTCGACCACGCGGTCCAGGATTTTGCGATCGGTGAGCGGCTCGCCGCAGTGCTCGCAATAGAAAACGATGATGGGCACGCCCCAGGCGCGCTGGCGGGAAATGCACCAGTCGGGGCGGCTGGCGATCATGTTGGAGATGCGCTCCTGGCCCCAGGCGGGCATCCACTTCACCTGCTTAATGGCATCGAGCGCGCGCTGGCGCAGATCGTTGCGATCCATGCCGATGAACCACTGCTCGGTGGCGCGGAAGATGGTGGGGTGGTGGCAGCGCCAGCAGTGCGGATAACTGTGCTCGAGGGACTCCTGGGCGGCCAGGGCGCCGGCGGCTTCCAGGATCGCGGTGACGACCGGGTTGGCGTCCCAGACGGTCTTTCCGATGAGGGCCTCGGGCAGGCGTCCGGCGGCGCCTTCGGCGTGGAAAAAACGCCCCGCGGCGTCTACCGGGCAGTAGGTCTCTATGCCGTAGCGCAGGCCGGTGACGTGGTCTTCCTGTCCGTGGCCGGGAGCGGTATGCACAGCGCCGGTGCCCTGATCGAGGGTGACGTAATCGGCGAGCACGCCGGGGGAATCGCGCTCCAGGAAGGGATGGCGGAAGATGGCGCCTTCGAGTTTCGTGCCGGCCAAGCGCGCCAGGATTTGCGGAGATTGCCAGCCCAGCTTGCGCGCGGTGGCATCCAGGAGATCGGCCGCCAGGATGTAGACGTCGTCGCCCGCTTCCACCGCCAGGTATTCGAACTTGGGATGGAAGGCGATGGCCATGTTGGCGGGGATGGTCCAGGGGGTGGTGGTCCAGATGAGACCGAAGACGCGGCGCGAGGCGAGGGCGGGATGGAGCGCGGCGGGATCGGAGGTGAGCGCGAAACGAACCCAAATGGAAGGGCTGGAGTGGTTTTCGTACTCGACCTCGGCTTCGGCCAGCGCGGTGCGGCAATGCAGGCACCAGTTCACGGGCTTGAGGCCCTTGTAAACGTAGCCGCGGTCCAGGAATTCGACGAAGGCGCGGGCGATGGCGGCTTCGTAATCGGCGGTCAAGGTGAGGTAGGGCTGTTCCCAGCGGCCCAGGACGCCCAGGCGGCGGAAATCGTCGCGCTGGATATCGACCCACTTGAGCGCGTACTTGCGGCACTCGGCGCGGATCTGGGAGACGCTCATGCGGGCTTTGCGAGAGCCCAGTTCGTTATCCACGCGGATCTCGATGGGCAGGCCGTGGCAATCCCAACCGGGGACGTAAGGGGCGTCGAATCCGGCCATGCTCTTGGACTTCACGATGAAATCCTTGAGGACCTTGTTGAAGGCGGTGCCGGAGTGAATGCGGTTGTTGGCGAAGGGCGGTCCGTCGTGCAGGACGTAGAGCGGCCGGCCGGCGCGCTCCCGGCGGATGCGATGGTAGAGCTGGTCTTCGTTCCAGCGGGCCAGGATTTTGGGTTCGTTCTGCGGCAGGTTGGCCTTCATGGGGAAGTCCGTGCGCGGCAGATTGACCGTCTTCTTGAGTTCGACGCTATTGGGCTGCATCTTGGAGACTTACTATTATACGTGGCGCGGGGGGCGCGCCCCCAGTCGCGTTTACTTCGCGCCGGCAGCCGGGGGCGCCGCGGCTTTCTGAACGGCCTGGCCCAAGGTGTCCAGCGCTCCGAGGACGGAGCCCGGCGTGGGATGGAGAACCGCCGCTCCCAGGCCGGCCAGTGCGCCGGCGATGGCGAACCCTTTGGTGAGGTCCTCTACAGTCTTGACGGCGACCGCGGCCTGCTTGGTGGCGTCCTGGAGTTTCTGGACGGTGGCTTTGGCGTCTGGTATGGCTATCTCGACCGCCTGATTCATCAGACTACTGGCGATCTTCTGGACCTTTCCGAAGGCCACTTCGAATCCGTGGAGAGTGGTGTCGTCCAGCTTATGCTTGGTTGGATAGTCGGCGAGCCAGTCGGCCAGATCCTGGAATAGGAGACCGAGAGCCTTGAGTTCGGATGGGGTCATGGGCATTCTCCTCGATTTCTAAAAGGCGGTTTTCATGGAGGCTCCCGCATCGGCGATTTGCACGATTTCCGGCGCCAGGATGGTAGCCAGTTGTTTGGCGTTCCAAGCGTTGCGGGAATCGTAGAGCTTCTGGTGAGCCGAAGCGATGGCGGCGAGAGCCTGACGGTACTTGGCAACGGCGGTTCTATTCAGCGCAATGCGGGCCAGGCCGTCCCGATACTGCTGTTCGAACAATTCGAGCGCCAGTGGTTCTTTCGACGCGAAGTCGTGAACCCGCCTGGTGTGGTACGCCTTGAGGTAATTCTGTTCCTCCCGCAGGCCTTGGTCGTACTTCTCGGCGGCGTAGTCCGAAAGGAAGGCGATCACCTCCTTGATGGGGCCGGGGTGATCGGCATCTCCGTTCACCTCTTCGATGACTTTCGCCAGCGCATGCTGGCGGTATTCGCTGGTCAGGACCTTGGCTAGAGCGGTCGCCAGACCGGTGGCTGCTTTGGCTTTGTTCTGGGCATCCGTAGAGATCTTGGGATCGGCAGTCTTCAATTGAGTGGGCACATTCGTCAAGCCGTCCGCCACCTTAGAAGGGTCGGCGGAGGCCAGCTTGCCCAAACCGGCGATGTATGCAAAAAGCGCGTCGTTAATCTTGTTCAGACCCGGTGCGACATCCGCATAAAACTTGCAATCGGGGGCGTCCAGGCCGATCTTCCCGGCATAGTCCGCGGCCCGCCCGCAGGAGAGCGATCCCTCTTCGGTAATGCTCTGAAAGGCCGTTCCGGCGGCCTGACTGGCTTTGGCGAACTCGTTGACTTTGTCCAGGTCGACGCACGAGCAGAGAACCAGAATGAAGGTGAGGAGCGCGATCTGGGCGGCGGATCGGCTGTTCTGACGAGTGGGAAGTGGTGTGCTCAAAGGCGATGATCCCCCTTTTCTCGGATTGGCGCACCAGCGCTCCATGTAACATAACATGGAATCCTCGATAATGCAGGGCGGGCGGGTCCTCGCGGGCAAGCGGCCTCCGGCGGAAGGGCGCACACCAGCACTCTGTGGAGGGCGGCTGAAGGGCATTCGGTGGGTTCGTTTTTGGAGGCGTAAGTCGCATGGTTTCTGGGAATTGGGGTCCATGGTGGGTTCGTTTGGGAAATCCTGTTTGGCTTTTCTTGGCGGGCCGCTGCCGTGCGGCATGCCGCCTCCGGCGGAAGGGCGCGCACCGGGAGTCGGCGGAGGGTGGCTGAAGGGTATTCGGTGGGTTCGTTTTTGGATGGGTAAGTGGCGTGGTTTCTTGGGGATTGGAGTCCATGGTGGGTTCGTTTGGGAAATCGTGTTTGGCTTTCGCCGGCGGGCCGCTGCCATGCGGCAGGCTGCCTCCGGCGGAAGGGCGCGCACCGGGAGTCGGCGGAGGGTGACTGAAGGGTATTCGGTGGGTTCGTTTTTGGATGGGTAAGTGGCGTGGTTACTTGGGGATTGGAGTCCATGGTGGGTTCGTTCGTGAAACTCTGTTTGGCTTTTCCCGATCTGGCCAGGAGGGGGCGGCTTCGGGCTGAGGACGGTCAAGCGACCGCGTTTCGCCCGATAGGTGAAGAGGCCGGTTTCGATGCGGTCAACGCGGCGGAGTCGCCGCTCGGCCCAGGCCAGCTCGCGAGGGCTGGACTCCTGGCCGTCGTCGACGGGGTGCTCCTGGGGGAGGATGGCGTTGCGGGAGCAGAGGCTGTGGGAGCGGGCGCGGCGGCGATTGGGGTGGATTTGTTCAGCGGTTGGCGTAAGTCTCCCTTCGACTCCAGAAAAACACGCGCGGGATAGGCTGGGGTTCATGGAATTGGGTATGTGGTTACGGGGCTGGAAGATAGATTTTGGGTGGGACGGTGACGCGAAAGGTCGGGGCGGAGGATTGCAAGGGCGTGACGCGCCAAGCGGCCAGTCAGTTTGAGAGAATTGGCAGTGGAGGCCCGAATGAATCCAGCGTCGATCTTTGATCTGAGCCCCTCCGAGAAGCTCCAGCTTGTCGAGGATCTGTGGGACGACCTTGCGGCCGCGCCGGAGTCCGTGCCAGTCCACGATTGGCAAAAGCAGGAACTGGCGCGCAGGAAAGCGAATCTACTGAAAAACCCTGCTTCGGCGCTGCCCTGGGAAGAGGTGATGCGCAAGGTGCGTGCCCGCTATGCCCGTTGAGCTGGCGAACGCTCCGGAAGCCGAGCTGGACATTGCAGGGGCGTACGTCTGGTACGAAGGGCGCAGAGCCGGGCTGGGTGAGGAGTTCCTGAGTTCGTTGGATGCCTGTCTGGAGAGCATCCGGCGCCAGCCCGAGATGTACCCTGTCGTTCACGAGGGCTACCGTCGCTCCCTGATACGTCGGTTTCCGTACGCCGTATTCTACGAGCAGTCGGAGGCAACGGTCACGATCTACGCTGTGTTGCATACCTCTCGCGACCCGGACAAATGGCGGCAGCGGCTTCCCTGTTGAGTTGCGTTGGGACGCGGAAGCGTCGGGAGCCCAAGCGGTCTATGCAGCTGCGCTGTCGTCGGCCATGATGGGGACAAGCATGGGAAGCTATGGGCGTCTTACGGCCGGATGGTTATCCTGCGGACTCTGCCGGTGGAGCGTCGGCGTCTTTCCGCCCAGCGGCGTCGAGCGCTACAATGAGCACCAAGGGAGGGCCGGGACTTTGGCGACATGGGTCCATCCTGCTGAAGGAGATAACCAATGACTCCGCTCGGCGAAGTTCTGGCAGTGTTTGGCGGCAACGCAACGCTGCTAATCATACTCGGATTCTTGTCCCGTTCCTTGCTGCAGACGTGGCTCGCCAAAGACCTGAGGAGGTTCGAGGCGGAGTTGCAGAGCAGAGCAAGCTCCGAACTGGAGCACCTCAAGTTTGAATTGAAGTCTCAAGCCGATGTTTCGATCGAACAGCTGAAGAGTAGGCTCCAGCAGGCGGCCACCGAGCATCAGGTGCGGTTCTCTAAACTACATGAGAGGCGTGCCGAAGCTATTGAGCAGCTGTATAGCCGAGCTTGTGACCTCCAACTGGAGGCCACGCGCTATGCTTCTTCCCTGGGGCGCGGCGGCCCTGAGCAAGACGGAAACGAGATGTACGAGCATGTTCGGAAGAAACTCCTTGAGTTCGACAGTTATCGAGACAGGCACCGCATCTACCTGTCCGATGAGATAGACGCCTTACTCTGCGAGTTCGTCGCCGCGGTACGGGGGCCTATCGTCGCCATTGCAGTTTGTGGCGATTCCGGTGCTGCGGATCATGAGACGCTTCGGCGGCATAGCGAGACCATCCTTAAGGCGATCCAGGCAACGAGCGAACAAGTTCCATCTGTTCGGAGTAAGTTAATCAAGGAATTCCGCGCCATCCTCTCCGGAGTGTGAATGCCGGGATTCGGAGGGCGGCAACCGGTAGGTTGCGGATGGCTCACAAGATCCCGATCATAGCCTAGGGTGGCGCCTTCGTGCGCGCAACCGTTCTGTGCTTGGCTGTGTTGTCGCCCACGGGCGGAAGTGGATTGCACCGTGTGGGGAGGCGGCGGTCGGGAGCGGGGGGGGGCCGTGGCAGTGGGGCGCGCCCGGGAAACCGCTGATCCGGTTGAGTCTACTGGGCCCGGAAACGTATCCGGTCGGGTTCTACGATCCAGAGATCCCCAGCCGGCGGCCGGGTCTTCAGGACCGAGACGATACTGCGCACCATTCCGATTACCGCGTACTTATCCTGTCTTTTCATCCGCAGGACGATAATCCCAGGATGTGTTGCCGGAGGGTATGCCTGGATATTCGCGAAATCCAAGTCCAAGGTGATCAAGACGCGGTCCTCTGCCTGGGCGCTGCGGGCAATCGCTGTGTCGTCCGCTCCCGCCAGGTTCTCCTCGGCCACAGTCTCTGCACCGAAGCCTGCATCGCGCAGTAGGGCTGCGCATTCCGCCGGCAGGTTCTCGTCGATTTTGAAGTTCAAGCGATCCGTTCCAGCGGGAGCGCGGAGGTGCCTTCGCGCGCCAGTTCAGCGGCGTAGGAGAGCGCGGCTTGGATATCGGCGTCAGTAAGAGTGGGGTAGCTCGCGAGGATCTCGTCCGCGGGCACGCCCGCAGCCAGGTTGTCGAGGATCAGCGAGACCATCACGCGCGTGCCACGAATGCAAGCCTTGCCGTGACAGACCGCCGGATTGACGCTGATTCGCTCCTGCCACTCGGCCATGGTCCTATTCTACGGCGTTTCGAGCGCGCGGAGGATGGCATCCGTGTCGAAGACGCAGCCGCCCCAGACGCCGCCGCTTACCGCTTGGAGGGCGGCCCAGAGGCGGGTGTCGTCGGGGAGGGCGGGATCGGGCGCGAGCGCGGGATGCGGCGGGCGGGCGGCCAGGAGGCGGGCGGCTTCAGCGCCTACCAGGTTCAGGGAGCCTTCCAGGCGTTGGGGATCGATGACGATTTCGACTAAGTCGCCATCCTGGAGGCGGCCGAGCGGCCCGCCGGCCAGGGCTTCGGGCGAGATGTGGCCGATGCAGGCGCCGGTGGAAACGCCGCTGAAACGGGCGTCGGTGAGGACGGCGACGCGCTTGCCGAAATCCAGGTACTTAAGCGCGGCGGTGAGCTGGTAGGTCTCTTCCATGCCCGCGCCGAGGGGGCCGCGGCCGATGAGCACCAGCACGTCGCCGGTATGGATGCGGCCGTCCTTGATGGCGGCGATGGCGGCAGGCTCGGTGGTGAAGACGCGGGCCGGGCCGGTATGGCGGTACACGCCGCCGGAGTCCAGCAGGCTGGGATGGATGGCGGTGCTCTTGACGACCGCGCCGCCGGGGGCCAGGTTGCCCTTGGGGAAGGTGACGGTGGAGGTCAAGCCGCGGCGGCGGGCGGAATCCGGGTCCAGGATGACGTCGGCGGGGTCTATGCCTTCGCGATCCCGAAGCAGCGCGCGCAGGCGGGCGCGGCGCTCGGAGTGCTCCCACCAATCCAGCATTTCGCCGAGAGGCGCACCCGATGCGGTGAGGGCGCCGAGGGCGAGCAGGCCGGCGCGGCGCAGGTGCAGCATGACCTCGGGAACTCCGCCGGCCAGGAAGACGACGATGGTGGGAAAGTTGCGCGGGCCGTTGGGCAGCACGTCGACCAGGCGCGGGACTTGGCGGTTGACGGTGGTCCAGTCGTCGAGCGTAGGGCGGGCCAGGCCGGCCGCGTGGGCGACGGCGGGCAGGTGCAATAGGAGGTTGGTAGAGCCTCCGAAAGCGGCGTAGGTCACCATGGCGTTGCGGAGCGCGGCGGCGGTGAGGATGTGGCGGGTGGAGAGGGCGCGCTCCCGCTGGGCCAGCACGGCGCGGGCGGAGCGGCGGGCCATGTCCAGCCAGATGGCGTGGCCGGAGGGCGCGAGGGCGGAATGGGTGAGCGCGAGGCCGAGCGCTTCGGCGACCACCTGCGAAGTGGCCGCGGTGCCCAGGAACTGGCAGCCACCACCAGGGGAAGCGCAGGTGCGGCAGCCGGCCTCGGCAGCCTGCTCGAGAGTAATGGCGCCATGGGCGTAGCGCGCCCCGATGGATTGCACCTGGGCCGCGTCTTCGCCTTGCTCGGGGAGCAGCGTGACGCCGCCGGGCGCCAGCACGCAGGGAAGATCGGGAGTGCCGGCGAGAGCCATCATCATGGCGGGCAACCCTTTGTCGCAGGTGGCGATGCCAATTACGCCGCGGCGGGTGGGCAGGGAACGGATGAGGCGGCGGAACACGATGGCGGCATCGTTGCGGTAGGGCAAGCTGTCGAACATGCCGGTGGTTCCCTGAGTGCGGCCGTCGCAGGGGTCGGTGCAGTAGGCGGCGAAGGGGATGGCGCCGTTCTCCTTCAATTCGCGGGCTGCGGCTTGCATGAGCAGGCCGACTTCCCAGTGGCCGGTGTGGTAACCGAGCGCGATAGGCTCGCCGTCCGGGCCGCGGATGCCGCCGTGGGTGGAGAGGAGCAGGATCTCGGGAGCGCCGAGAGAGTCGGGGCGCCAGCCCATGCCGACGTCCTGCGACCAGCCGAAGAGGTCGCCGGAGGGCCGCGTGAGCAGCATCTGGGGGGTGAACGGCAGGGCGCCGGAGGGTCCGGGAGCGGTCGCGCGGAGGTCGTAGAGGGCGTCGTCTCCCGAGTCGAGGATGGAAGCGAGCGGGATGGGCATGACCACAGGCTAACAATTGCGCGCTGGGAACGCGCAACAGGCTAGAATCAAGAGAATGGTGATTGCCGTATATCCCGGATCGTTCGACCCCATCACGAACGGGCACTTGGATCTCATCGAGCGGGGCGCGAGGCTGTGCGACCGGCTGATCGTGGCCGTGTTGGGCAACGAGAGCAAGCAGCCGCTGTTCACGGTGGCGGAGCGCATGGAGATGCTGCGCGAGACGGTGCGGGATTACCCGAACGTGGAAGTGGATTCCTTCGAGGGCCTGCTGGTGGACTACGCGCGCGAGAAGGGCGCCACAGCGATTGTGCGCGGAATTCGGGCCATCTCGGATTACGAGTACGAATTGCAGATGGCGCTGATGAACCGGCGGCTGTGCCCGTCGGTGGAGACGGTGTTCCTGATGTCGGGCGAGGCGTACTCGTTCATCAGCTCGCGCATTGTGAAAGAACTGATCCGGCTGGGCGGAAACCTGACGGGGCTGGTGCCGGCTTCGGTCGAAGTGCGGCTGAGGAATCGCGTATTGAAGGGCGTCTGACGAGCGCATGACACAGAGCGGCGAGCTGGCCCAGAGGATTTCGCGCATCACGGTATCGACCACCATGCGGGCGGCCGCGGCGGCGGAGCGCTTGCGGCAGGCCGGAGAGGACGTGGTGGACCTGGCGCCCGGCGAGCCCGACTTTCCCACGCCGGACAACATCAAACAGGCCGCCATACGCGCCATTGAGGGCAATTTCACGCGCTACACGGCGGCGGGCGGCACGCCGGAGCTGAAAGCGGCCATCTGCGAGCGGCACGCGGCGGATTTTGGAACGGCTTACACGCCGGCGGAGTGCGTGGTCTCGGTGGGCGGCAAGCACGTGATCTTCAACGTGACCCAGGCGCTGGTGGAAGATGGGGACGAAGTGATTATCCCAGTGCCGTACTGGGTGACCTTCCGCGACGTGGTGCATTACGCGGGCGGAAAGTGCGTGCTCGTGCCGACCGACGAGCGGGAGGCGTTCCGGCTGACGGCGGCGATGATCGAGGGCGCGCTGAGCGGGCGGACCAAGATGGCGATTGTCAATTCGCCATCGAATCCGTGCGGGGCCATGGTGGAGCGGGAGGAGTTCGAGCGGATACTGGAGCTGACCGCGCGGCGCGGAGTCTATTTGTTGACCGACGAGTGCTACGCGCACTTCGTGTACGACAGCGTGCCGTACTCGATCGCTTCCGTGGCGGGCGCCAAGGCAAACGTCATTGTGGTGGGTTCGCTTTCGAAGACCTATTCGATGACCGGCTGGCGGATCGGATTCGGGCTGGGGCCGGAGGCGATCGTGCAGGCGTGCACGAAACTGCAGAGCCACTCGACGTCGAATCCCACCTCGATCGCGCAGAAGGCGGGGGTGGAGGCGCTGCGCGGACCGCAGGACTCCGTGGCCATCATGCTGCGGGAGTACCGGAGGCGGCGCGAGTTCGTGGTGCGGCGGTTACGCGAGATTTCAGGCGTGAGTTGCAGCGATCCCAAGGGATCGTTTTACGTCTATCCGAACATTGGCGCGGTGCTGGGCCGGGATGGGATAGAAGATACGCTGCAATTCGCAGAGCGGCTGCTGGAGGAGCAGAAGGTGGCCGTGGTGGCGGGCGCGGCATTCGGGACGGACCGGCACGTGCGCATTTCCTACGCGGCCTCGTGGGAGGAACTGGCGCGCGGCCTGGATCGCTTGGAACGTTTCGTGGCGAGCCATCTGGGCTGATAGACTGGCGAGTGAGTGGAGTGTCTGTAACCGGGGTCGGATTATTGCGTCCGCGCGTGCTGGCGCTGGCCTTCTGCCTGCTGGTTCTGGGGGGCTGTTCGTCCCGGCCGGAGCGGGAGCGCGAAATCGGGGAGGCCTACGTGGGACCGGCGACGTTGAAGCTGCGCCGGGAGATGGACCTGCGCTCGGCCGAGGCGGCCACGGTGGCGCACGGGGAGCGGCTGGCCATCGTGCGGCGGCGGCGGCGGTTCGTGAAGGTGCGCACCGAGAAGGGCGTGGAAGGCTGGACGGACACGCACCTGCTGCTGAGCTCGGAGCAGATGGAGCAGCTCAACCAGCTCGCGGAGCGGGCCAGGAGCCTGCCCTCGCAAGGCGCGGCGACGGTGTACGAAGCGCTGAACGTGCACACCGAGCCCAATCGCATGTCGCCTAGCTTCTACCGGGTGAAAGAGCGCGAACCGGTGGACGTGGTGGAGCGGGATCTCATTCCGCGGGTGCCGTTCGAGCCCAAGAGCATCCTGCCGCCGCCCAAGCCACCCGCCGCGCGCAAGCCCAAGCCCGAACCGCCGGCGGGCCGCATCCCGCCTCCGCCGATGCCGCCGCCGCCCAAGGTGCCGGCGGATTGGCTGGAGATGTCCGAGACCGCCGAGCCGGAGCCCGACGCACAGGCGCCGGCCCCGCACAAGGCCGAAAAGGAAGCGGCGAAACCCGTTCCCTTGGACGACTGGACGCTGGTGCGGCTGTCAAACGGCCGGGCGGGCTGGGTGCTGACGGGGATGCTGCGGATGAGCATCCCGGACGAGGTGGCGCAGTATTCGGAGGGGCATCGGATCACGGCGTACCTGGCGATGGAGGACGTCAAGGACGGGGGGCAGATCAAGCACAACTGGCTGTGGACGACGCTGTCGGACACGCGCCAATCCTACGACTTCGACGCCTTCCGCTGCTTTGTCTGGAACGTGAAGCGGCACCGCTACGAGACGGCCCACGTCGAGAGTAACCTGCGCGGCTACTATCCGGTGGAGGCCCATCCGGTGAAGATGATGGCGGGCAAGAAGGAGGAGAGCTACCCGGGGTTCTCGCTGATCGTGGAAGACGATGCCGGGGTGCGCTGGCGCAAGTTGTACGGGTTCCACACCTACCACGTGGTGCTGCTGAGGAAGGAAAAGTGGGCGCCGCCTCCCAGCCCGCCGCCCGGTCAGAAACGCGCCGTGGCGCCTCCCAAGGCTGCGCCCGCGGAACAGAGAGGGCTGCTGACCCGGCTGGCCGGGTGGTGGAAAAAGCTGTTCGGCCGCTAGACCCGGTCCAGCGCCAGGAACTCCTGGATGTGGGGGTTGCTGGAGTGCTCGAGGTCGGGGGTGGGACCGAAGAAGACGACCCGGCCTTCGTGGAGCATCACGACGCGGTCGGCAACCTTGTTCATCAGGTCCAGGTCGTGGGTGACGACGACGGAGGTGAGGCGCAACTGCTTCTTGAGGCGCAGCATCAGGTTGGCCATGTGGTCGGACATGATGGGGTCGACCATGGTGGTGGGTTCGTCGTAGAGGATGCACTCGGGCTGGGCGGCCAAGGCGCGGGCAATGGCGACGGCGCGCTTGTAGCCGGTGGAAATGTCGGTCGGATAGGCGTCTGCGTACTCGGCCAAGTCCACCATCTTTAGCAGGCCGTTGACCACTTCCTCTTTGTTTTCAGCGTCATAGTCCTCGCGGAGCTCGAGCGAGAAGAGAATGTTCTCGGCGATGGTCAGGGAGTCGAAGAGGGCGCCGGACTGGAACACCATGGTCACTTTGCGGCGGATGCGGCGCAGTTCGGACTCGGGGTAGTCGGTGATGTCCTCGTGAGCCACGATGACCCGACCCGCGTCCGGGCGGAGGAACCCCATGATGTGCGCCAGGGTCACCGACTTTCCGACGCCGCTGCGGCCGATGATGGCGACCGTTTCGCCCGCGTTTACATGAAAGTTGACATCGACTAAAACGGGGATGTCGAACGTCTTATCTACGTGGCGGAACTCGATGTAATGAGGATGGAGCTCGCTCATAGGGCGCCGGGCGCGGTCCAGGCCGCCGGACGGCCGCGCGGCTGCATGCAGAAATGATACCATTAGCGGTACCGAGGACATGGCCGGAGCGCAGTGGTTGTCTTTCCACTTTGCGGGACGCAGGTTTGGGAGTAGAATCAAGTTAAAACAAAGATATGGGTTTTTGTTTCAGACTGGGATGCGCGGGACTGGCTGCCGGGGCCTGGCTGGCCGCGGCCACGCCGGAGACTTCCAGCGCGGAGACTTCCAAACCGCAGACGCCCTCGGTTAAGCTGGCGTCCGTAGTGCGCGCCGATCCCCGCACGGGCCGCCTGGTGCGCAAGGTGACCGCCGCTCCCCCCGCTGCTCCGAAGCGCGTCAAAGCGAGCTTGCCCGTCCCCCAGCCGGTCGAGAAGGCAGTGGGCGCCGCCCTGGCCGATTCCGTCGAGCAGACGGCCGGACGCTACCAGGTGGACCCGCTGCTGGTGCATTCGGTGATCGCGGTGGAGAGCAACTACAATCCCCTGGCCGTGTCGCCGAAAGGCGCGCAGGGCCTGATGCAACTGATGCCCGGAACGGCGCGGCGGCTGGCGGTGAAAGACACCTTCGACGCCATCGAGAACCTGGACGGCGGGGTGCGCTACCTGAAGTACCTGCTCACGGTGTTCGGCGAGGACGATCCGCGGCTGGCCCTGGCCGCCTATAACGCGGGCGAAGGCGCGGTCATGAAGCACCGGGGCATTCCGCCATATCCGGAGACGGAGCGGTATGTCGAGCGGGTGGGGCAGAAGTACGGCGAGGCGAAGCAGGCGGCGCAAGCCGCGGTGGTCACGAAGGAGACGGCGGTACCCGAGCATCCGCCCATCGAGCAGTACGTGGATGCGGAGGGCAGGCTGCACGTGCGCACACGACCATCCCCATGAGACCAGTCACCTGGGCGCTCCCGATTGCGCTGCTCGCGGCGGGTTCGGGTCTGGGACAGACCCGCATCACCGCCGTGCGCTTCTGGTCGGTGGGCGAGGTGACAAGGGTCGCCATCGAGACGGATGGGGAGACCAGCTATCACGCCGAGCGGCTGGATAACCCGGACCGGCTGTTCTTCGACTTGCAAGGAACGCGCCCGCAGGGCAAAGGCCTGGAAACGATTCCGGTGGGCGACCGCCTGTTGAAGCAGATTCGCATCGCGCGGACCCTGCCCGGCGTCACGCGCGTGGTGCTGGACCTGGAAGTCCGCGCCGAGTACTCGGTTTCGCATCTGAGCAATCCGGACCGCATCATGGTGGAGCTGCGCTTGCCTGGAAAGGGACCGGCGACGCCTCCGGTGCGAAGCGTCACGGGGAATCACCCGATTGCGGAACAGGCGCCGGAGGAAGCGGAGAACGAGCCCGAGACGAAGCCCGCTCCGGTGGCGGCGCCGGTGAAGCCCATGCCGGAACGAGCAGTGTTCCGCATGCCTCCCGCGCCCGTGGCGGAGACGCGGCGGCCGGCGCCCGAGCCGCCCAGCCTGCCTCCGGCGCGGCTTCCCGGAGTCCGGCAGGCGCCTGAGACGGTGCGAGTGGCCGCGCCGCCAGCGCCGCGCGTGGCCGAGGCGAAACCGGTGGTTCAGGCTCCGCCCGCGCCTACGCCGCGCGTGGCCGAGACGAAGAGCGCTCCGGCAGTCGCGCTGGCGGCGCAGCGGGACAGCCGCGGCGACCGGTCGATGATCCGGGCGCTGGGGTTGAAGTTGGGGCGCGTGGTGCTGGATCCGGGCCACGGGGGGCAAGACGCCGGAACAATCGGCCCGGGCGGCCTGGAGGAGAAGACGCTGGTCTTGGACGTGGCGCAGCGCCTGGGCGTCCTGATTACGCAGCGTCTGGGCAGCGAGGTGATCTTCACGCGGACGGACGATACTTACATTCCCCTGGAAGCGCGCACGGCGCTGGCCAACGAGAAGCACGCCGACCTGTTTCTTTCCATTCATGCGAACTCGTCCAAATTGCGAGGGATCTCCGGTAGCGAGGCCTACTTCCTGAACTTCACGACCTCGGCCAGCGCGCTGGAGGTAGCGGCGCGCGAGAACGCCAGCTCCGAGCAGTCGATTCACGAACTGCAGAACCTGCTGCAAAAGATTGCGCTTAAGGAGAAGGTGCAGGAGTCGCGGGAATTCGCGGCCACCATACAGAAGAGCCTCTACGCCGGCCTCTGGGATGCCAAAGGGATTAAGAACCGGGGCGTCAAGCAGGCCCCCTTCGTGGTGCTGATCGGCGCGCAGATGCCGTCCGTGCTGGCGGAGATCGCCTTTTTGAGCAATCCCAAGGACGAAGCCCAGCTCAAGCGTCCGGAGTACCGGCAGAAGGTAGCGGAAGCGCTGTACAAAGGCGTAGCTCAGTATGCCGGCACGCTAAGTCATTTCCAGGTGGCTCGGGGCAAGGGGGCGGAAGGGCAGCAGTAAGTTAAGAAGCTGTTAATCGAAACTCGCACTAAGCTGAAAAAACGCCGGGGGTGCGCCGAGTAAGGCGCTACGCGAATCTGTTAGCAGATAAGAGCTAAGCGTTTAGCGAATTTGCCAAATATGCATCCGTCAAGGCGGCTCATGCCGTTTCGCTCGGGGCTGCTGCTACCGTTGCGATCGGAATATAAGCCTCGGTTGCCGTCAGGCCGTACTCGATGAGGAAATCGAGCAGCTCGGCAAAATCGCTCTCCGAAACCTTGTCGTATGACCTCGTCATAATCACGGTAGGTTTGCCGGACATGCTCCACTGAACATTTGGAGTGCTGCGGACGAACGCGGCATGACGAACCGGCTCGACCCCGAGCATCGCCGCATTCATGCGGGACGCGCACTCGGCCAGAAAGGAATGGAGCTGGTTCAGGTATTGATCCCATCCGGCTCTGGACATCTCGTTTGGGATTCGAGGTTTGGGTGGCGCTTGAACCAATGGCAGGTGCTTTCCCTTGGGGTTTTCGATCCCGTGAAGCGCAATTCTCAGGCTTGTGAGGGCGCCAGGCGTATCTCCAGAAGCGAACTTGCTCTGAGCTTCGGTCAGCATGGACCGCACTTCTGGATCAGGTACCAGGTCAATCAGAGATACGGTCGCGTAATCGAGGCTGCAATAGGTTTTCAGCACATTCTCAAAAAAGCCACGCGTCCTTGGGAGAAGCTCCTGAACGGTCCGCGAGTGCGGCAGGATACCGCTGTGCTTAAGGCCGACCCGAAGTCTATTCAGCCTCTCCATCGGGGCATGATCCGCCGGCTCAGGATGTCCAGCTTCCTTAACCGTGGACCAGAAACTCATAAATTCAACCTTCTTTCTGAGGTCGAGGTGGTCGAGAACGGCGTGCATCAGAAGTTCAACCGCGTCGTGCATGAGCAGCAACGATACGGCTATGCTCATCTCGTTGCTTTCGCGCTGCATTCTGGCCGCTCGCTCTAAAACGTACTTCGCATTCACAACGCGCTTGTGGATATCTGGAAGCATAGCCGTCCCTTAGGTCTCATTCGATACCTACCACGTTTCCTTTCTAACCTGCACAATGCGCGCTGCTGAGGTACCAGCCGGGATTTCCATTTTGGCTCTCGGATGCGTGCTGGGAGCCGAACCTCGGTGCGATCTTCCAGCACCGCGGACTTTACGAAATCCGCCCTGATTTGCAGCGGCAAATTGTGTACTTTGTCGTCGGGTTGTGCCGGGATTTCCATTTTGAACTCTCCACCACGGCCAGCATACACCCTCTCGCAAGCCGGCAGAAAGGGCTGGCGATGACGCCTACTCCGGCTTGTAGACCCGGGGCACGAAGGTCTGGTCGGAGATGGGCGGGCGGACGTAATTGCTCTTCTCGCGCTCGGGCAGCTTGATGGGAGCGGGAGTAAGGTCCTTGTACGGGATCGTCGAGAGCAGGTGGTGGATGCAGTTCAGGCGCGCGCACTCCTTGTTGTCGGCGTTAACCACGTACCAGGGCGCCTGCTTGATGTCCGTGTAGGAGAACATCTCGTCTTTGGCCCGGGAGTAATCCACCCAGCGCTTGCGCGACTCTAGGTCCATGGGGCTGAGCTTCCAGCGTTTGGTGGGGTCCTTAATGCGGGCCTGAAAACGCCTCTCCTGTTCTTCGTCGCTGACCGAAAACCAGTACTTGAGCAGGATAATGTCGGAGCGCACCAGCATCCGTTCGAACTCCGGGCAGGAGTGCATGAATTCCATATACTCGTTTTCGGTGCAGAAACCCATCACACGCTCGACGCCGGCGCGGTTATACCAGCTCCGGTCGAAAAGCACCATTTCGCCGGCGGCGGGCAGATGCGGAACGTAGCGCTGGAAATACCATTGCGTCTTTTCCCTATCGGTCGGCGTGCCCAGGGCGACCACCCGGCAGATCCTGGGATTCAGGGGCTCGGTGATGCGCTTAATGACGCCTCCCTTGCCCGCCGCGTCCCGTCCCTCGAAGAGCGCCACCACCTTCAAGCCCTTGTGCCGCACCCATTCCTGTAACTTCACTAACTCGATTTGCAGGCGGCGAAGCTCTTTCTCGTACACTCCGTCCTTGAGAAGTACGGTCTTCCCGTTACGTTCGGATTCCTCTTTGTGCTTTTTCTCGTTCTTCGGCATAATCGATCACTCCGCCTCTTTCCAGCTCTTCCATTCCGCGATCACCGCCTCCGCCATCCGCTCGGCCGCGCCGGTCAGCCAGCCGGGGGCTAGCTTGGCCAGATGCCGGCCGATCTCGCGCGCCTTACCGCTGCCAATATGGACATTGGCGGTCTCGAAGCCCATGGCGGCGAGCAGGCGCAGTTCATCGTGCTGAGCCGGCAAATCGGCTAGCTCGATGCGGCCGCAGTCCGGCGAAAGGCGCCGCACGATCCAGCGCCCTTTCAATCTGACATAGGGGTCCGGGCAGCGCACGGACTGGTCGATGATCTTCTGGTACAGAATCCGCTTGGGCGTTTTCCGGGAATCCCAGACCCACGCGGAGGGCGCCATGGCTTTAGCTTCGCGCGCGACCCTGCCGCCGCGCCAATCGGCGATGGCGACGAACCGCTGCCGTCCCAAACTGCCCAGCCCCGCGATACGGTGCACGATGCGCAATGGCAAGTCCGGCTCCGGAAGCAGGCGCCGCAGCCCCTTCATGGCGCTGGCGGGCGGGGGTCTCTTAATGGTGGGAAGCCCATCCAGCTTCTGCCAGAAAGCCTCCGGATCTTTGAACTTCTGCCGGGCCATCTCCCGGAGAGTGGGGTGATGCTCGGCCAGGACGAAGGGCCGCCCGCCGGCCTCGAGCGCGGCGCGGTAGCCCTTGAGGATGGCCTCGGAGGAGCGCTTGGCATCGATGGCCAGATGCCCGCCGCCGGCCGCCAGAAGCGCGCTCGCCGCCAGCCTTACTAAGTCGTTCGTGTAGGCCAGGGGCCAGGCTTCGTCGAAATCGTTGATGCCCCAGATCAGCCGCCCCTCGGCGTCGCGCCAGGTGCCGAAGTTCTCGACGTGGAGATCGCCCACCGCCAGACAGGACGGCGCGGCGGCTAGGTCTTTGCAGATTACGGGCCAGAGCTGGGCCCAGCGATAGAAGGTCGCGCGCAGGAAGGGAAACGGGCCTTCCGCCATGCGCTGGTGCTTCAACTTGCGGTCGGCTTCGACGATGGTGAGTTGACGGCTGAGCCAAGCCTCGTACTTGGCCGTGGCTTTTCGAATTCCCATGCGCTCTCCTTCGAAAATGTCCCTCAGGCAGCTTGGGGCGCGGCTTCGACCGTGACCGTCAGCCCGAGTCTTTGTAACCGCTTTACGAAATACCGCTGGAGCTGGTCCTT